>Ga0207641_10000345_pt1 | contig 55589 bp, 40 predicted proteins | sample KBSSwiS62_FD_184306 | JGI IMG/M metagenome (GOLD analysis project Ga0207641, IMG submission 184306) | Switchgrass rhizosphere microbial communities from Kellogg Biological Station, Michigan, USA - KBS Switchgrass S6-2 (SPAdes) (version 2) | ecosystem: Host-associated > Plants > Roots >...
AAGGTGGAATATAAGTGCCAACTGGACAGGTAGCACCGTATCGACACAAGGTTCTCTTACAACAGAAAATTATAAATTCTCATCAGGTAATATTCGTCTGGTAGTTGCTCATAGGTTTGAGAAGCATAAACACGCCAGTTAAGCTAAATACTGATTTAGAAAGATCATTTCCTTATTGCTTATCCACAGGATGACTTTTCCATTTCCTCAAATGACAATCGTTTTCTGTAAGTTTGTTTGCAAATTCTCATAATGTCCGATTTCCTCAACATTGCCGACTTTCTTGCACCAATCAATAAAAATGAACTCAATTTTGACCAGGGTTATAAAGAGGGCACGATCGGTTTTAATATAAAAGTGCACGATGAAGAGAATTTTCCTGATATGGACGAAGCCGATCTTGTTTTGATCGGTTGCGGTGAGCAACGAGGTAATGGTCATCATTTGGCTTACAGTGCAGGCCCAGATGCCATACGCCGTCAATTCTATCAATTATATTTCTGGCACCAGGATCTGAGGATAGCTGATCTTGGTAATCTTCGAAAAGGCGCTGGCCTTGCAGATACTTATGCAGCGTTAAGAACAGTTGTTAATGAACTGATCAGTGAAAAGAAAACGGTAATTATTCTTGGCGGCTCACATGATCTTACTCTGGCGCAATATTATGCGTATGAACAAAACAAATCGATCATTGAAGTGACCAATGTTGATGCTCTCATTGATCTCAATCTTGATTCTGATTTTCGCTGCGATAATTTTTTAATGGAAATGCTGACCGGTGAACCTAATTATGTTCGTCATTATAATCACATCGGTTTCCAAAGCTATTATGTACATCCGCGAATGCTGGAAACAATGGATAAGCTACGCTTTGATTGCTTTAGAGTTGGGCATGTAAAAGAGAACATTGATGAAATGGAACCCGTGATCCGCAATTCGCAATTATTCAGCTTTGATATTTCTGCATTGGCGTATGCTTATGCGCCCGCAAACACGACCGGCTCACCGAATGGCTTTAATGGCGAAGAAAGTTGTGTGCTGATGCGTTATGCAGGTATGAGCCCGAATGTAAATACGATCGGCATTTATGGTTATGATCCCGATAAGGACCAGCATGATCTTACTGCAAAACAGATCAGCCAGATGCTCTGGTATCTACTCGATGGACGCAGCCGCGGAAGAAAAGAAGCAAAGATCGACGAGAGGGAATCTTTCAATGAATACCACATGGCTTTTGCCGAAGTAGATACCACTTTTATACAAAGTAAAAAAACCGGCCGCTGGTGGATGCAATTACCCGATAAACGGTTTATCGCCTGTAGCTATAAAGATTATTTGCTCGCAAGCAGCAATGAGATCCCCGAAAGATGGATGCGGGCTCAGGAGAGGGGTTAATTAAGAATTAATAATTAAAAATTAAGAATGAGAAAAGAAATTGGGTTATTCAGCCTGAAGAAATTATTAATTATTAATTTTTCATTTTTAATTCTCACTTCCTGTTCCATTCAACAAAAAATTTCAAAATCAGCAAAGCAAGTCTTTAACGACAGTTCATTACTCACCGCACATGTCGGCATCAGCATTTATGATCCAGCGACAGGAAAGTATTGGTACAATTACCAGGGGGATAAATATTTTGTGCCGGCAAGCAATACAAAACTTCCTACCTGTTATGCAGCGATGAAATATTTGGGAGATAGTTTGGTGGGATTGAGGTATTATGAGACAGATTCAGCTATTTTATTAATTCCCAACGGAGATCCAACCTTTTTAAATACTGAATTCAAGGTTCAACCAGTATTTAAATTCTTAACAAGTACAACCAAGAAATTGAACATAACCTTTTCGATGTGGAATGCAGAAAAATATGGAAGTGGTTGGTCATGGAATGATTTTTTAGAAAGCTATATGTGTCAAAGGTCCGCTTTCCCTATTTATGGAAATTTGATAAAATTTAAGCTTACAAGTGATTTAGGTATTGATTACTTTTTTGGAACACCAGATTTAGACGGCGAATTCATTCCATCCTTCTTTAACAAAAGAGAAATATTTAAAACTAGAAGCCCTCTCCAATATAATCATTTGGATAAGGAAACAATCCAAAAAAATCTTGAGTCTTTATATTATGATTTAAAAAGACCCTTCGATAATAATTCACTTTTTACAGTGCCTGTACTTGACAAGAAAGTCAATCAAACGCTGACGTTAAATACAGATGATCCTTTAGAGATTTTGGCCATTATAGCTGACACAATTAAGAAACAAATAAATATTCATCCCAATACATTTCCCACAATAGCTGCTACAAAAAAAATCCACTCCCAACCCACCGACTCGGTGCTCAAACCCATGATGCACCGCAGCGATAATTTTTTTGCTGAACAAAGTTTATTAATGGTAAGCAATGAAAGATTAGGAGTAATGAATGATGCAAAGATCATTGACACGTTATTAAAAACAGACTTTAAAGATCTTCCTCAAAAACCTAAATGGGTAGATGGCTCCGGTCTTAGCCGCTATAATTTATTTACGCCGCAAGACTTTGTTGCTATTCTGAATAAAATGAAAAATGAATTTGGAATGGAAAGGATAAAAGTCATTCTTCCAACCGGAGGCACAGGAACGATCAGTAATTATTATAAGGCTGACAGCAATTTTATTTTTGCAAAAACAGGAACTCTTTCTGGCGTTGTTGCATTCAGTGGTTTTTTATATACCAAAAAAGGTAAGCTGCTTATCTTTTCTACTCTTGTTAATAATCACGAGGCTTCATCAACAGCAGTAAGAAGAGCGGTCGAGAAATTTATACAAGGGATTAGAGAGAAGTATTAATTTATTTTCACGCAAAGACGCAAAGAAAATAAGGCGCAAAAGATGAAACATACTTTGCGCCTTGTGTTTTAAACTTAGCGTCTTTGCGTGAAGCCTTATACGCCAAACATTTTTTCCAACTGTTCTTTCTTAAATTCTAAATATGTTGGATTTCCATTTGGTGAAGAGTTTGGTTGTTTGCATTTAAAGAGATCCTCAACCAAGCCTTCCATTTCTTTCTCGGAAAGTTGTCTTCCGGCTTTGATGGATTGTTGCCATGCAAGAGAACGAATTAGTTTTTCTCTTTTTGAAAATTTAATATCATTACTGAAATGTTTGTATTGCTCCAGCAGGGAATCGATCACTTGTTTTTCATTTCCCTGCGTTACATCAGCTGGAGTTCCCTGGATAATAAAAGTATTTTTTCCAAATGGCTCGATCATATAACCGAGTTGTTGCAGATCATTCATTAGATCTTCCAATAAAACGGTATCTGCCGGAGCTAATTCAATAGTAACAGGAAACATGCTGCGTTGAGTAGCTACAGCTTTTCCCTTGGCTGCTTCCTGTAATCGTTCATAAATAATTCTTTCATGTGCCGCTTGCTGGTTGATGAGAATAAAACCGCTTGCAATTTGAGAAAGAATGTATTCGTTATGGAGTTGTGTTAATATCTCGGTGTTGAAAGTTGAAAGTTGAAAGTTGAAGTGTTTGAATCCTTCTTCCGATGAAGATTGAGCAGGATCCCTTGACTCCGAACTCCTGACTCCCGACTCCTGACTCTCGACTCCTGACTTCGGCCCCTCATAAAAATCCCTCCAATGCTTCAACTCACTTCTATTCGTTGGCTCGATAAAATGTGCTTTATTCTTTTCTGTAAACCCTTTGAAAATAGAACCAGAGGTTGCTGCTGATTTTTTTTCTTCAGTAAAAGGTTGTTGGATCGATGATAATTGTTGTATAGAGGCATCCAGTTCAAAATCCAAAGTAGGAGTGACGCTGAACTGTGCCAGTGCATGTTTCACCGCAGCCTGCACAAATGCATAAATGATCTTTTCATCCTCGAATTTTATTTCCTGTTTGGTGGGATGCACATTCACATCTACCTGTGTTGGGTCAAGATCAATAAACAGCACATACATCGGGAAACTATCTTTCGTGACCATTTCCTGGTATGCATTCATTACTGCATGATTCAGGTAAGCACTTTTGATAAAACGATTGTTGACAAAAAAATACTGATCACCTCTTGTCTTCTTTGCCGTATCAGGTTTACCTACAAATCCATAAATGTTCATGTAATCGGTGTCTTCCTTTACACTTACAAGTTTTGTGTTGTAAGTGTTTCCGAGTAATTGAAGAATCCGTTGTTTTAAATTCCCTGCTTCGAGATGAAAGATCTGCTGGTTATTAGCCGTGAGAGAAAAAAATATTTGAGGAAATGCCAATGCAACTCTTGTAAACTCATCCACAATATGCCGCATTTCGGCGTTATTGCTTTTCAAAAAATTTCTTCGGGCAGGAACATTAAAAAATAAATTCTTCATCGCAATGCTGGTTCCTTCGGCAACCGCAATGGGTTCTTGCTTTTTTACAACACTGTTCTCGATCTCAATATAAGTGCCTGCTTCATCATCCAGCCTTTTTGTTTTTAGTTCTACCTGTGCTACCGCAGCGATCGAAGCCAATGCTTCACCACGAAAGCCCATTGTTTTTATATGGAAAAGATCTTCGATCGTAGTGATCTTGGAAGTTGCATGGCGTTCAAAACTCATTCTAGCATCTGTTTCACTCATGCCGCCGCCATTGTCGATCACCTGTACAAGAGATTTTCCTGCATCATTAATAATAAGGTTGATCTCAGTGGCACCGGCATCTACGGCGTTTTCCAACAATTCTTTAACAGCAGACGCTGGTCTTTGAATCACTTCGCCGGCCGCAATTTGATTGGCTATGTTATCTGGTAATAGTAAAATCTTGTCAGGCAATTCTTCGTAATTTGGGCTGCTAAAATACGTTGATTATTTAAGCATCTTACATGAAAAAAATATTCTTTATTGTCGCTGTTTTTATTTCTTCTGTTAGTTTTTCGCAATACAGGAGCCGGCTTTCTGTTGATAAATGGGTAGATAGCGTTTTTAACTCGTTGACACCCGAGCAAAGGATTGCACAATTGATGGTGATAAGGGCCCATTCTAATCTTGGTACCGATCATATAGCAAAAGTGACAAGCGATATTCAACAATATAATGTTGGTGCTTTATGTTTTTTCCAGGGCGGGCCAATCAGACAAGCAAATCTTACCAACTTTTACCAAAGCATTGCAAAAACACCTTTGATGGTAACGATAGATGGTGAATGGGGTGTGGGTATGCGTCTCGATAGTGTTACCAAATATCCTTATCAGCTTACACTCGGCGCTATGGATAACCAAAGACTGGTGTATGAAATGGGATTAGCAGTTGGTGAACAATGCAAACGACTCGGCATTCATGTGAACTATGCCCCGGTTGTTGATATAAATAACAATCCAAATAATCCAGTCATTGGTTATCGTTCTTTTGGTGAAGACAGGGACAAGGTTATAAAATTTGGAATCGCCTATATGAAAGGAATGCAGGATGCAGGTATTATGGCTTGCGCCAAACATTTTCCCGGTCATGGTGATGTTGATGTTGATTCACATCTTGACTTGCCTGTGATAAAAAAATCAAAAGCAGAACTTGATTCAAATGAAATAAAACCTTTTCGTGAATTGATAAATGCCGGGATTGGCAGTGTAATGGTGGCACATCTTTCGGTACCATCAATTGATACAGGAGAACATCGTGCAACTTCTATTTCTAAAAATACAGTTACCGGTGTTTTAAGAGATGAACTTCACTTTAGCGGTCTCACATTTACAGATGCGCTGGAAATGAAAGGTGTTGCAAAATATTTCCCCGGTGGTGTGATCTCTGTAGAGGCATTGATAGCCGGCAATGATATGCTTTGTCTTCCTGAAGATGTAGGAAAGGCAATTGAAGCAATAAAGAATGCCATTGATTCAAATAGATTAACATGGGATGATATCAATGCGAAAGTGAGGAAATTGCTAAAAGCAAAATATCAACTTGGATTAAATCAACTAAAACCGATTGATTCCACTAATCTTATCAATGATCTGAATAAAAAAGCAGATGTGATCAGGATGAAAGTGGCGAAAGAAACTATTACTGTTTTAAAACAAGGAACGGGCAACTCTTCATTACCATTGAAAAGGAATTATAAAGTTGCTTATATAGCGATTGGCGATTCTGTCCTGAATAGTTTTGGACAAGAATTAAGTGAAACTTATAAGACGGATACTTATTTATTTTCATGGAAAGACGGAGATGATAAAGCGGATTCAATTTTTGAAACCGTAGTTGATAAATATGATGCTGTGATACTGGGCATTCATAATTTCAGCAATCGTCCTGCAAATAATTATGGAATTACAACCTCTTCTCTTTCCTTATGGCGCAGACTTAATAAAGCAAACAGCATCACACTTGTTTTTGGAAATGTGTTAGCTACTGCTAATTATTGTGATGCCAATGCTCTCGTTGCTTGTCACCAGGATGATAATATAACCAGACATGTTGCTCTTGACTTATTAAAAGGAAAGAATAGTGTATCAGGCAAACTGCCTGTGAGAGTTTGCAATTTTAAAGCCGGGTATGGAATTGATGTATCAGCAGTTGAGAAGACCGATCCTTCGATGAAAAAAGCATGGATGGCACAGACTATTGATTCGATTGTTACGGATGCCATATCACAAAAAGCATTTCCGGGTTGCGTAGTTTTAGCCGTAAAAAATGGAGAAATAATTTATGATAAAGCTTTTGGTAGTTATGCGATCGACAAACCCCAATCTGTAGCACTTGAAAGTATTTATGACCTTGCTTCGGTTACAAAAATTTCCGCGACCACTCTTTCTATCATGAAACTATATGAAGAAGGAAAGATCAAATTAGATAAGACACTAGGCGATTACCTGCCATGGACACAAAATTCAGATAAAGCAAATCTTCGGATCGAAGATATATTACTACATGAAGTCGGATTAACACCCACCATTTTCTTTTATAAAGAAACAATTGACTCAGCAACAGGAATCCCTAATCCAGCTCTCTATTCAGATAAACCAAAACCGGGATTTACAATTAGAGTTGCAGAACATTTGTATTTAAAGAATGAATGGCAGGATACAATGCTTACACGGATCGTAAAAAGTGCGCCGCCCAGGGTTGGCAGATATTCATACAGTGATAACGATTTTATTTTCCTGGGAAAGATCGTCGAACAACTTTCCGGTATGACGCTTGATCAATATGTACAAAAAAATTTTTACTCAAAGTTGGGATTAGAAACAACCGGGTTCAAACCAAGGGAACGTTTCTCTGTTAACAGGATCATTCCAACCGAAGAAGAGAAATATTTCCGCAAGCAATTACTTTGGGGCGATGTGCATGATGAAGGAGCCTCAATGTTTGGCGGCGTGGCGGGACATGCCGGTTTATTTTCTGATGCGTATGATCTTGCAATGCTATACCAAATGTTGTTGAATGGAGGAGAGCTGAATGGCGAAAAGATTTTTAAAGAAGAAACAATAAAATTGTTTACAGCTTATCACAGCAAAGACAGCCGCCGGGCTTATGGTTTTGATAAACCAGAAAAAGATAATGTGACAAGAAAGGAGCCTTATCCGTCATTGTTTTCTTCTCCACAAACATTTGGACATACCGGTTTTACCGGTACTTGTGTTTGGGTGGATCCAAAATATGGGCTTGTTTATATATTTCTCTCCAATCGTGTGAACCCTTCAAGAAACAATCCGGCATTTGCTCAATCAAATGTGAGAGGGAAGATTCAGGATACAATCATTGAAGCAATTAAATGACAATTAAAATAAAATTCAAGAAGGAAATAATAAGATTGTTGCTGATCTCATTTCCGTTTTCATTAGCCTCACAGGAATCAAAAGAAGATTTTCAATCAACTAAAACCGGCGATATTTACGAGCTTATTATCCGAAAGCCAAGAAGTTTTGATTCTACTAAATCTTATCACCTGGTTTATTTTACTGATGCTGGTATCAATTCGGGTAAAGCGATCTTATCACAATCTGAAGAAAAAATAAAGAACTCTATTCTGATCGGCATAGCTCATAAAGGGGATTGGGATAGGAAACGTCAACGTGATTTTATTCCTTCCGATGCTGGAGCATATAGCGATAAAAATTTTGGACAAGCTTCAAAATTCTTTTTGTTTATGAAAGAAGAGCTGATGCCTTACATTAATAAGAAATTCAACAAGTCAAAAAGTAAAGTATTTATTGGTCATTCTTTCGGAGGCTTGTTTGCTTTGTATATGTCAATGCGGGAAAATAAACTTTTTGATCATTATTATGCCATCAGCCCATCGGTCTGGGCCGATAATTATGAATTGATGAAAATTGAAAAAAATTACTCAACAAAAAATAAGGAATATAACTCGGCAATTTCAATCTATGCAGGATCGCTTGAATTTTTAAATAAAGTGCTAACTTCTTCAAAAGAATTTTATACCATTGTCAAAGAAAGAAATTATAAAGAACTTACAATAACACACTCAGTGATCAGCGGCGTGAATCATTATGGCATAGTACCTGAAGTTATTCCTGGGATTCTGAAAGAATTGAAATCATTTTAATTTTTAACCAGGCAGCCCCATCAGCACTTTTTTTATATCATCATACTGCTCCCACGGAATAAAATGTCTTGCATCAGGTAAAATTTTTACTTCGACAGATTTCGCCTTTGTCAACTTCTTTTTTGCATACTCAACATTGCCAACGGGAACAAATGTATCCTTGTCACCATGAATGATCCAAACTGGGCAGGTGATCTTGTCCCATTCTTTATCTAAATATTTTAGATCCGTTTTTAAATAAACTAACTCTTCATTGCTGGGGCGAAAAGCACCAGGTAAAAAATATTGTAAGAAAGAACTATTTAGCATAAACCGCCATCTCTCCGGTTTTTCTTTATCAGGATCAACCGCTGCAGCAAGAAATACAAGCCCGGTAAATAAATTTTCATTATCCATTTGAAGCTTAACGATCATCGGTCCACCAAGTGAATGACCAATTGCATACATCGGTTTGCCATTTTGAGAAGATTTTACAAGTGGGCTTATCAATTTCGACTGATCATCTAGATTTTTAGCATCGCCAAAATTGCTATAACCAAAACCTGGACGATCGATTGATATCATCCTGTACTTACTCAACAGATCTTTATCCTGCAAATATCTTTCAAAGGCATTCCAACTGCCGGGTGAGCCATGAACAAAAAATAAAGTAGGAAATGAATCGTTGCCTGTTTTTGCATAATGCATATTAAATCCATCAATCTTGATGGTTTCAGTAGTCAGCCCCACATTATTTTTTGAAAACTTTTCTTTCGCCTCACTATCACTCATGCGAAATTTCATACCGCATTGTGCGAACACCAGCCAAACAGCGATCAGTGTTAAAAAACAAATCAGCAATCGCCGGAGGATCTTTCGTTTCATTTTTCAAACCTACAAAGAAAAAAGATCGTGATTGTATGGTGGAGGTAGGTATATAAAGTAAAAAATATATAAGTATATAAGGTCAGGTTGGACATTACACTATATACCTTATATACTCTTTATACTTACTTATCTCTTCTCGGTTGTTGAGGCGGACGATTCGGCCCACGTTGTTGGCCACCTTGCGGCGGACGATTGGGATTTTGTTGTGGACCTCTTTGTTGATTTGGTCGATTGCCTTGTTGCGGTCCTTGATTCCTTGGGCCCTGTCCTCTGTTTTCTCTTGGTCCCTGTTTTTGTTTTCTTTTTTTATCAGCTCTCTCGAGTGATTGTAAACTTATTTGGCCAACCAATTCTACAAATTCAGGTTCTGCCTCTTTTGCTTTTGACGAAGTTATTTCAACAGCTTCCAGCTCTTCAGGAATTGTTCCTTGTGCATTCAGCGATTTTATTTTTCTTACTCTTTCAATTGTAACCGGGTATTGTTTATTGCTGTCAGGCAATACATACCACATCAGGTTTTTGAAAATATCTTTTTTTATCAGTAATGCATTTCCTTTTGCCACCTGTATATTATCACAGTTGTCGGGGAAACCTTGCAGGGCATCCAAATAAGTATCCAATTCATAATTCAAACAACACTTCAGTCGTCCGCACTGACCACTGAGTTTTGTTTGATTGATAGAAAGATTTTGATAACGAGCCGCAGTTGTATTTACTGATTTGAATTCTGTAAGCCATGTGCTGCAACAAAGTTCACGGCCACAACTGCCAATGCCACCCACTTTTGCACTTTCCTGTCTTGCACCGATCTGGCGCATTTCTACTTTCAACTTAAACTCAGATGCATATATTTTTATTAGCTCACGAAAATCAACACGACCATCGGCTATATAAAAGAAGGTTGCCTTGCGACTATCAGCCTGCACTTCCACCTGGCTTATTTTCATATCAAGTTTAAGTTGCTTGGCAATAGCCCGGCTGCGGATCACTGCTTCTTTTTCACGACTCTTGCTGTGTTTCCATGTATCAATATCACGATCGCTGGCACGGCGCAGCACTTTTTTCATTTCCGGGTTATCTTCCTTTATCTCATGTTTTTTCATTTGCAATCTCACGATCTCACCTGTCAGCGATACTTCGCCCAAGTCAAAACCACTCACACCTTCCACGCATATCAGGTCGCCTTTTTCCAATTGTTGCAATGTAGTGTTCCGGAAATAATCTTTACGACTGCCCTGGTTAAAGCTTACTTCTATCACCTTGCATTCATCAGACATAGTAGCCAGTGGCATGTTCATCAGCCAGTCAAATGCATTCATACGGTTACAACCGCCGGTACTGCATCCGCCGTTGCTCTTACATCCGTTTGGTTTACCCGTTCCGCAATTATCGCAACCCATGAGAGGAATTAAAGATTAATAATTAAGAATGAAACCCCGATAGCTATCGGTATGATGAAGATGATTATGAGCCGGGCTGCAGAATGTCTATTTGGCTTCCATTGCGTCGCACTCTTGTACTTTCATATCGCTATGCAGCACGATGCCGGCATGCCGATTAGAATTACTATATGTTGAAGTGAGTGACACAACAAAATTTGAATAGAGATTTACAGCTGACCACAATATCCTTCTCCTCAATCACTAACACCGTTCAAAACCCACTCCCGATAGCTATCGGGATCAATGTCCACCGGTGTCAGGTTGCCAAAAATACAATTTTGTCCTGAATGATGTGATAAAGCTTAATAGTAAGGGCATGAAAGAGGATCTTGGCGTTGGCATTGCGTTCTATATAATATGTAGCCCGGTCCAATTCTTCTATAATTGCCTGCTGCTGACTGATATCGGCAAGACGGTTAAGCCGGTCAGCAAAGTCTTTTTCATTATCAGGCAAGTGAATATTGCTACCTATGATCTTAGATCGGATGGACTGCTCGAGCAAATGATTGAAATATCGAAGGAACTGTTTTTGCTTTTCTCTTCCGAGCCTGCTTGTTTCTTCCACCCATTTGGTCTGGGCGATCGGGCCGGTTTTAATGATTGAGTTAAGCCAGTCGCGGAGAATGCCCTGCCAATCTTCTTCTGCATGTTGCAACAATTGTAATGCTTCACGATAATTACCTTCAGCGGTCGCAGCTACCTGTCTTGCTTTTGCCGGATCGATCTTACTATCAATTAATGCAGATTCGATATCGGTCGTTTCAAGCATCGGGATCTTTATCATCTGGCAACGGCTGACGATTGTTGGCAACAGCAACGATTCATTTTCTGCTACCAATATAAATAAGGTATTGGGTGGCGGCTCTTCGATCAGCTTCAGCAGTTTGTTGCCTTCAGCGCCAAGATACTCCGGCATCCACATGATGAGGATTTTGTATTCACTTTCAAAACTTTTCAGGCTCAGCTTGCGAATAATGTCATTGCATTCATTGGCTGTTATATTGCCTTGTTTATTTTCTGCGCCGATAAATTGAAGCCAGTCATACACATTTCCATAAGGATAATTATTTATGAATTCTCTCCATTCAGAAATGTAATCAACACTCAACGGAGGTGTTCCTGATTTTTTTGTTACGACCGGGTAAGAGAAATGAATATCCGGATGAACGAGCTGGTTTGCTTTTGTGCAGGATGGGCAAGAGCCGCAGCTATCATTTGAGGTTTGAGGTTTGAGGTTTGAGGTTATTGGTTCCTCAAAAAGTGACGCTGAGGAATTTTGGGATTGCGATTTTGGATTTGCCTTTTCACAGGTCAGGTATTGAGCTAAGGCCAATGCAAGCGATAAGGCTCCGCTTCCTTCTTTACTTAAAAAAAGCAAAGCATGGCTGAGACGATTGTGCTGAATCAACTCAACTAATTGTTGTTTCACTTCCTGCTGGTTTATGATCTTTGAGAATTGCATTGGGGCGAAAATAATTCTTCTTAAAATAAAAAAGCGTCCCGTTTTTACAGAACGCTTTTTCCCGATAGCTATCGGGATGGTAGGACTTCTACTAATTCAAATATTTAGTTATTTCCTCACTCATCGGGTTCACTTTATTATGGAATACGGCGATCAGTTTACCGTTTTCATCCAATAAGAATTTGGTAAAGTTCCAGTCGACAGGGTTTTGCAAATATCTTTTCCAAACCAGATCTTTTGAAGTAGTTCCTTGTTCTGCTTTTGCCAATTCTCTTGATTGTTCAACGAGCCATTTATAAATAGGCGCCATGTCATCTCCTTTTACAGAAATTTTTTCGGCCATAGGGAATGAAACACCATAATTCTTTTTACAGAATTCGTGTATCTCAGTATTAGTACCTGGTTCCTGTTCGCCAAAATTGTTGGCGGGGAAACCAACGATCACTAATTTGTCTTTATACTTTTCGTATAATTTTTCCAAGTCAGCATACTGCGGTGTGTTGCCACATTTTGAAGCTGTGTTAACGATCATTATTTTTTTGCCTTTGTAAGCAGAAAAATCGATCGGGCTTCCATCAAGTCCCGGCACTTTGAAATCATAGATTGCGGGGCCTTCTAATGAGACTGATAGTATCAGTGCAAGCAAAAATATTTTCATGATTTTCGTTTTTAGAGGATAACAAAGTTAAGAAGCTCTTGTCCTTAATTCCAATAATCTTTTTACCGCCAAAATCCTGCCGATTATTGTTTTTCAAAGCTCCCAAGATCGGGAGCAACACCAACAGGCCTTGGCTTGCCATCCAAATCGATGATAACACCCGCATTGGTTGCTTTGTCTTTTGCAGGAGATTCATCTTTTAACCGGAAATTATAAATTCGTTTTGAGGTATTGATAGAATCAAACGCCGGATATTGGTTGTTGATTATTCCGACAGAAGTAATATTGGCAGGAATGTTTTGGACTTTCCAAAGATTATAATCAAAATTCACATTGAATGTGGTACTACCACTTTTTGTAACCACCACTTCATCCTCCACTGTTCCATCTTGTCCCCAAAAAATACAATTGCGAAATACCGCCGTCAGAGCTTTTACATCCGGAACATTATTTACAAGAACATAATTACTCACATAAAGAACAGGGTCACGGTGAAGAATATAACTATTAGAAAAGGTAGCAACGGTGCAATGTGTAAATTGATAATCCCCACCCTTTGCAAGGACCAAATTTTGACCACAATTACTGATCAAGCAATTTCTTGCTCTTATACTGCTGTTGACAGCAATAATACCGGCATCATAAGCATTGTCAATAATACATTCGTTTAAAGTCAATTTTGGATTTATTGAAAGATCCAGGACGGCCAAAGCCTGGTAAGCATTTTTAATAACCGCATAATTAAACACATTATCCTTACTCGTACTTCTGAAATAAATTCCCGGCCATCCACCGGGAAAATCATTATAAGGTTCATCAAGCCTATCGCCGCGGAATTGAACACGATCAATGGTATCTTTTGCGCCATTTACTTCTAAAGTGCCATCTACAATTATCGGAGCATCCGCGTGCACATAAATGCGACATCCTTTATTAATAGTAAGTTTTTTATTTGGATCAATTGTTAGTGACCCAACGATCACATAAGGCAGATCGTTATTCCATATTTCATTAGTGGTAATTTCTTTATCGCGGTAAAAATGTGCATTCTGTCCCCATGCTTCAAGATTTACCTGCCTATTTGTCCCATTATAATTTATCTGTATGCTATCCTCAACAATAAAAGGAATATTGGCCGTATTTTGATTAATGCTTACAGATACAAAAACATAAACACTATCATTTGCTTCTATTTCAATATTTGAAACTTCTGGTCCGATAAAACCATCGGCATTTATTTTAAAATAAGAACTGTTGCCGCCCATTAGTTTAATAGAAGAAAGGCGAAGCTTTTGATCATTCTCATTTATTATTTTAAAAGACTGTGTGATTGAACCGGTTGTGGTAAAAACAGTATCAAATTTTAATTCTTCATCTGAAAGAGTGACTTGCGCATCGGGGCTTGTAATGAAAGATTCCTTCTTGCAGGCATTAAAAAGGATAAGAATGGATATGGAAGCAAACAGGAGGTTCTTCATTGATGTCAAAAGTAAAACGAAGAGTTTGAAAGAGGAAATAAACAAAGAGAATAAAGGAGAGAAGGAGATAAACGGTCTTTAAAAAAAGCATATCAGAATTGACTTAGGTTATTCTCTTTTCCTCATTTTCTCTTTTAATCACTTACATTCAACGAGAGGCCACACAAAGAGTAGCAACTGATAGTTTTACTTTTTTTGCAGTTAATAGTTCATTTCCGCATGCTTCAAGTGTCGCACCGGTTGTTACTACATCATCCACCAACAGTAAATGTTTATTTTGAATGGCAACTGGATCTACTAGCTGAAATTTTCCTTCGATATTCTTCCATCTTTCAATTCTTCCTTTTTTGGTTTGTGTTTCTGTATGTTGTGGTCTTGTGATCACCTTATTTAAGATTGGGATTGATAAAATTTCTGCCATTCCTTCACAAAGCACCGTTGCCTGGTTGTAGCCTCTCTTTTTTTCTTTGGATGGAAAAAGTGGTAACGGGACCAGTGCTTCTATTTCATTGAAACGGGTAGCATTTTTTAAAGCATTCCCCATCAATCTTCCTAATTGTAGTCCCAGGTCTTTATTGCCTTTATATTTCAATTGATGCATAAGATGCTGCACAAGTGACTCTTTTGTAAAATATAAATGAGCAGAAGCATTTATTATTGGCAATCGTCCCCAAAAATCTTTTTCCACTGGATTGTTTGGATGAATTTCAAAATTTGTTTCAGGTAAAGAAGAAAGACAGCGAATACATAAACGACTTTCAATATTCAACAGGTCACTGCCGCATCCGTCACATACATGAGGGAAAACAACATGCAGTAATGATTCTTTTATTTCTTTGAAACCGATCATTTTAAGTGATCATTAAGTTACTTAAAATAAATACCTGTACATTTCTTCTACTTGTCCCATCGTCACAATTTCAATATTGAATTTTTGTTTTGCCAACCCTTTCTGATTGTATTTTGAAACAATGATCTTTTCAAACCCGAGTTTTTCCGCTTCAGCAATGCGTTGATCTATTCTGTTGACTGCTCTTATCTCACCACTTAATCCAACTTCCCCGGCAAAACAAATATGTTGGTGCAATGGTGTGTCCTCAAATGAAGACAAAAGGGCACATAGAACTGCAAGATCAATAGAAGGATCTTCAATTTTTAATCCACCAGCTATATTTATAAATACATCTTTTACTCCAAAATGAAAGCCACCTCTTTTTTCTAATACTGCTAATAATAATTGCAATCTTCTGAGATCAAAACCACTTACTGTTCGTTGTGGTGTTCCATAAACAGATTGGGTAACCAATGCCTGGATTTCTATTAATAGTGGTCGCATGCCTTCAATTGTTGCGGCAATTGCAATTCCACTTAATTGATCTTCTTTTTGAGTTATTAATATTTCACTTGGATTCGTAACAGCACGCATTCCTATATCGGACATTTCATATATGCCCAGCTCTGAAGTGCTGCCATAGCGGTTTTTCAATGTTCTTAAAATTCGATAGGCATAATGACGATCACCTTCGAATTGTAAAACGGTGTCAACCATGTGTTCAAGGATCTTTGGTCCTGCAATAGCTCCTTCTTTAGTAATATGCCCAATCAAAAAAACAGGTGTGTTGGTTTCTTTTGCGAAACGCTGAAACTCGGAAGCACATTCACGTATTTGGGATATGCTGCCGGGGGATGAATCAATATAAGGTGTTTGTAAGGTTTGAATTGAATCAATAATTACAAGAGCTGGCTTTAATTTTTTTATTTCCTGGAATATGACCTGTGTGGAGGTTTCAGTAAGTAAATAAAAATTTTCATTCAAAATCTTTAATCTATCTGCACGCATTTTTATTTGTTGCTCACTTTCTTCACCACTTATATAAAGGACAACTTTATTCAACAACCTTAATCCAATTTGTAAAAACAAAGTTGATTTACCAATGCCGGGTTCGCCTGCAACAAGTACAATACTACCGGGAACAATACCACCACCTAATACACGATTCAACTCATCATCACCACTCAACATCCTTTTTTCTTCATTGCTTTTTATCTCACTTAGTTGAATTGTCTTATTAGTTCTCTCAGCTATTTCACTATAATGTTCCCATCCATTACTTTTTGCAGCTTCTTTTTGTATTATTTCTTCAACAAAGCTGTTCCACTGATTGCAAGACGGGCATTGACCGATCCATTTTACACTTTCATACCCGCAGTTCTGACAGAAAAAAGCTTTTTTCACTTTACTCATAAAATAAAGTTAGGTTTTCGTCAACATCTGCATCTTGTTTTAAAAGAAAGAAATTTTCAAAAAATAAATCCTTGAAATAAATTGATAAGATCAATTGAAGAAAAAAATAAAAACGAATGAATAAAAGAAGACAAGTATAAAAGTAAAAAGGGCCAATCTTGTCGATTGACCCTCTTACTTACTAACCCATTAAATTCTGATACTAAGTTACAATTCTGACTCACATTTCAAAATAATTTTTTCTGCCTGTGTATAACTTTTAGGTTAACTTGTGCAGTTTCGGAGCTTGCTTGTACAAGATAGCCAAAACTAATATACCATATTAAAAAACAATTAGTTATGAGCGGATTATTCGAAAATTAACGGCATTATCTTTCGCTTTAAACGAGCCTTATTTATTTTATTTTAATGTCAAAAAGACTGTAAAAATCAGAACCAAGTTGCCTTTTTTACACTTTAAAAAAATGGAACCAGCTTTGATATAATTTCCTTTAAAACAAATTAATATGACACCAGGAATTATGCTTGTCTCTTTATTATTTATAGGTATCAGTTTGATAGTTTCAATGATACTTAAAGGCAAGTTTTCCAAGTATAGCAAAATACCTCTTGCTAACGGAATGAGCGGAAAAGAGGTAGCTGAAAAAATGTTGCGGGATAACGGGATCATTGATGTAAAGGTCACAGCTTCACAGGGTTTTTTATCTGACCACTATAATCCGGCAAATAAAACTGTAAATCTAAGTTCCGAAGTTTATGAAGGCACCAGTATTTCGTCCGCGGCTGTTGCAGCTCATGAATGTGGTCATGCTGTTCAGCATGCCAATTATTATAGCTGGCTCACGATGAGGAGTCGCCTCGTACCGGTTGTTCAACTGACTTCAAACCTTGTAAATATTGTATTATTAATAGGAGTAATTATGGCGGCCTCCGGTAATACAAGCTTGTTATTGGTAGGTATCGCAATGATGGCGGTTACTGTTTTATTTACACTGATCACTTTGCCTGTTGAGTTTGATGCCAGCCAAAGAGCACTTGCCTGGTTAGAAACAACTAACGTAACAAATGCTACTGAGTTTCCTAAAGCAAAAGACGCATTAAAATGGGCCGCGATGACTTACGTGGTAGCGGCACTTGCAGCAGTTGTTACTCTTGTACAATATATAATGGTGTACCTCGGCAGCAGGGATCGAAACTAAAAAGTTGATTAGAGGCAACTTTTATTTTTTAATGGCCGTGCAGCATGATGCACGGTTTTTTTTGTCATGTTACGTTGGCCGAATAAAGAGAAATCTTATATTTGGATACTACAATCACTTCACAAAACTACAAATCATGAGAAAACTAATCGGACTCAGTCTGATGCTACTGCTCTGTATTACTAATACAGCTTGGGCACAGACGACAGAGATCACTGGTAAGATAACTGATGCAACTGGCTTACCGATCCCAAATGCTTCTGTTCGGGAAAAAGGAACAAAAAATGGCGTTACTGCCAATTCTTCGGGTGCCTTTACTATCAAAGTAAAAAACAACGCCACTTTAATTATCAGCGCAATTGGTTTTGAAGCACAGGAAGTAGCTGCAACTGCCATGGTTTCAGTTTCGCTTGTAACTGATATTAAAGGGATGAGCGAAGTAGTAGTTACCGGTACAGGTGCTGCTACTTCAAAACGAAAACTTGCAATAGCTGTAGAGAGCATTTCGGCAGACAAATTGCCTGCTGCTCCTACCGCTACTATTGACCAGGCACTTGTAGGAAAAATTGCCGGAGCACAGATCAGTTCTGTAAACGGCAACCCCGGTCAGCCAACTAATATTCTTTTAAGAGGTATCAACACACTGAGAAGTGGAACTTTTCCAATGATCTTGTTGGATGGTATTGAAGTAAAAGCAACTGATTTCAATTCATTGGATGTTAATTCGATTGAAAGAATTGAAGTGATACAAGGAGCAGCAGCTGCTACAATGTATGGCGCACAGGGAGCCAATGGAGTTATTCAATTATTCAGCAAAAAAGGAAGAAATGGGAAATTGAATATTGATATTTCTTCCAGTATCGCTCAAAATTCATTGCTTAATGTTGGAGATCTTCATAAAGCTTTTCATCACAGTCTTGTCACAGACGCTAACAATAATGTAGTCAACAGTTCTGGTGTTCCATTGGCTTTTGATCCTGCTTTAAGCCATTATGAGGACAATGTGGTTTGGAACAGTTTGGACCCAACAAATAATAATATAAAAAATTATGATAAGAACCTTCAGTATTATGATCATAATAAAATGTTTTTCCAGAATGCTTTAACTTATAATAATTCGATCTCAATAAATGGTTCAAGAGACAGGCTTGATTTTAATATTACAGGATCAGATACCCGCCAGGAGAGTGTTTTTAAAGGCAATGGGAAATATGCCAGGAGCAATTTTATAGCCAATATTGGAATAGAGCCTATAAAGAATCTTAAGATCAGGTCCCTCACTCAATTGGTGTATACAAAAAACACGTTATTGGATGAAACCGGACGTACAATAATTTATGCATTGAACAATTCAAGGCCATTTGCAAATTATGACTACAAAAGCCCGGATGGTAATTATGGTGCTTACTTTGGTGATGGAGTTGGTGTAAATGGTTATAATCCTAATTATCAAAATCAATATGGTCATCCTGATGATGAAAAAATTGATGTGATCCAGAATTTCAGTGCTAACTATAAATTTCTTAAATATTTTGAAGCAGATGTAAAATATGGTATTAACTATCAGAATAATGATATTCTTTACCGTATAGATGCTCAGGACAATAATCTAAATGCAGATTATTGGCAATACTGGTTGGAATATTATTCTCCCCGTTATAGTGCCGGTGCTCCTAATGCAAGAACTGAAACAGGAGAAATTAACAGGCAGGTTTATAAAACAACATTCCAGAATTTCTTACCCTCTCTTACGGTAAGATTGGATCTGGATAAAGATTTTGGATTAAAGGTTCCGATAAAGTCTACTACATACGCAGCCTATGATTACCGTAAAAATGTATCCACTGCTTTTCTTGCTTATGGTGTAGATGCTCCTGCATTTACTCCATTTACAATGTCGAATATGGGTACTTATAAAGTTGTTACAGATACAAAGACACCATTTATTACTTATGGCTATGTTGTAGATGAGAAATTAGATTGGGGAGAGATTGGCGGTATATCTGGCGGATTCAGAACAGACTATTCATCTGCGTTCGGAAGAGGTTCCGACCCTTTTACATTCCCACATTTTGGCGCTTATTTAAGAGTGTCTTCATTTAATTTCTGGAATGGTGGAGCTCTCGGAAATATATTCCCTGAATTTAAATTAAGAAGTTCTTTTGGTAAAGCTGGTATTCAGCCTGGGCCATTCGATCGTTACATTACACTTAATACAAATAGCATGGGAGATAATGTAGCTTTTGCATTTAAGACAACTAACCCAAATCCAGACCTCAGTGTTGAGGTATCAAGAGAAACAGAGATTGGAGCTGATCTTGTAATCAAAGGATTTACAGGAAATTGGTTTAGCAACTTTAATTTATCAGGAACATATTGGGATAAGCAAACCGATAATGCGATCTGGCCGGCTGCTGTCGCACCTTCTACCGGTACTGGTAGTTTTATAGATAACTTATTTGGTTTAAGTGCACGTGGTACGCAGATGTCTTTAAGCACAAGTGCTTATAATTCAAAAAATATAAAATGGAATTTAACTATTAACTACAGCAGGCAGACCTCTGAGATCACTGCTGTAAAAGATAAACCTGTTGTCTTGATCTCTAACGCCGGAAGTTCTGGTTATGTATTAGAAGCAGGTAAAAAGATCGGCCAGCTTTTTGGTTATTTTATGTTGCATGCAGTTGATGAGATCAACCCGGCTACCGGAGATTTCTATATACCAAAAGTAGACCAGGCAAAATTTGCTGTTGCAAGTAATGGATGGGTTGTTTATTCAAACCCTACAGACCCTAACTACAAACAGCCTTATGTTACACCAAACCAGTACAGTTTTGGTGATCCTAATCCTAAGTTCAATATGTCATTTATCAATGAAGTGAATATCAGCAGTTGGATAGCTATAGGAATGCAATGGGATTGGGTTTACAGAAGTCATTTATATAATCAAACTAAAGAGTGGATGTATCGCGACGGTATCCATGGGGATTATGACAACGTAATTTCTATTGGAAACTCAACAGGTGCATGGACTGCATTCTATCGTGGTGTATATGCACAAGTATCAAGAAATGGTACAAAGAATTATTTCTACGAGAACGCAGGTTTTGGTCGTTTGAGAAACCTTTCTTTAGCAGTAGATCTTGCTAAGTTTATTAAGGTGAATGGAATTCGTAAAGTTCAGTTGGTATTTACGGGAAGAAATATTGCAACCATTACCAACTATACTGGTATGGACCCAGAGATCAGTTCCGGTTCGTATAATTCAGCCTGGGACAGAGGTGTTGATCATAACACTGTTCCGAATGTCAAATCTTACCAGGTGGGGCTTAATCTTGGATTTTAATTATTAAATGAAACTATTATGAAAAAAATATTTTTAATTTTTATAGCATCATCGGTTGTTCTTGCTTCCTGCAAGAAAGAACTCGATGTAAAAAACCCCAATGAGCCAGTAGTAAGCGCTGCTGCTAATGAACAGGGTATTATTTCATTAGCTCAAGGGGGCATATATGTAAACGGGTTCAAGGATCTGAAATACGGTGATGGCGTTTTCGGATTGTATTGGTCCGGAGCCATGGGCTTTCATGAAATGCTGGGAGATGTGATCGGTGCAGAAGCTGCTAACTCTTTCGAGAACCAGATTGGATGTCCTGATAAAGTAACATTGGATAATGGAACAGTTGTTCTTAATCCCAATAACCCCAACAAATGGTATACATTTCACCGAACTGTAAATCAGAATGATCAACAAGGCTCTAATTTTATATTTTATGAGTGGGCGTATTCATATAACACAGTAGCTGCAGCTAATAAGGTGATGGCAATTTTACCTGAAGTAGAATTTTCTGGTAACGCTGCTACAAAAACTGCAACTATAAAAGCATGGTGCCATTTCTGGAAAGCATATGCCTATGGGCGCATAGGTTCTATTTTTTATGCGGGTATTATTAATGACGATGCACATGACCAGACAAATGGTAATTATGTAACGAAAGAAGCTATGATTGCTGAGTCAAATAAACAGTATGACCTTGCAATTGCGGATCTTAATGCGGCAACAAGTACAGCAGATTATAATGCTATTATTGGCAAGTTGATCCCTTCATTTTGCCAGAAAGGCAAAGGATTGCCTCCAACAACAGCAATGTGGATCAGGAATATCAATACACTTAAAGCAAGAAACCTTTTGGTGAATAAGACAGTTGCAAGTATGGTTGCCGGTGATTGGAGTGCTCTCCTGACATTAACTAATGCTGGTTTACTTGCCGGAGATTATGTTTTCACAGGAAGAACTACCGCAACCGGAGATTTTCTTCCATCTTCAGGTGCCACTGTTGCATCAAGAGTACAAAGCAGTGCTCCTGGTGGCGGCGGTTTTAAATTAAGTGAACGCTGGGTCCAGGATTTTAAAACAGGAGATCAACGTTATACTAATAATGTAAAATCTGGTGCTACATGGATCGGAAATAGTGACAGAGGTAATGCTTTCAATACAAGATATACTTTGTATAACGGTGGAAATGGCGTTGCAGGAACTTATGTGTATGCAAATACTGCATCGGGTGGATTTGAATTGCCTTTAACCGGTACTTATGAAGAAAATGCTTTGATAAAAGCGGAGGCATTAATAAATTCATCACAGATTGATCAGGGGTTAGCTCAAATTGATGCTGTTCGTACTTACATGGGTGCGGGGCTTGCACCAGTCTCCGGTACCGGCTTATCGCTTGCACAAGCACAAGAGGAGCTTAGAAAAGAAAGAAGGATAGCACTTGCTTTTAGAGGTCTATCATTTTATGATGCACGCAGATTGGTTTTTCCTGGAAGAACCAAACCTATATGCGAACCCTTCTCTACAGGTGGAGGCAGAACAGGTTGTACTGTTATTGCAACAAACGCAACGGTGAGTACAAATGCAACCATCGACTATGGTTATCTTGATTATTGGGATGTGCCAGATAATGAGCTTGCATATAATCCGCCAGCAGCAGGAAGCGCACCAATAAAAAATCCTAAACAATAATTATTTAGTTTTGCAAGAGACCCCTTTGAAAAGGGGTCTCTTTATTTTTAAGATAATGAGATCATTTTTTTTACTCTGTGGTTTGGTTTATTTGAATTTGTCGGCATTTTCGCAAGTGAAGACAAATGGGGGAGTAGGTAAACTTGGTGTTGATCCTGTAAGCTGGGACGATCAATTTATTATCGTTGATAAAAATGGAGGCTCATTTCATTCTTATTATGATGGGGTAGAAGGGAACCCATTTTTTATTGAAAACTTTCGATCCTCCACCGTCAAACTTGTTTCTGGTTTGGAATTTAATAATGCGACGGCACGATTAGATCTGTATAAACAAATGATCCAGGTCAAACTAAATGGAGATACTGTAAGAATGATTCTTCCGGGAAGTATTTCTGAAATTATTTTTTATGACACGGTTCAATCGTTGCCCAAAGAGTATAAATTTCAAACAGGATATCCTGAGATCGACAATTTAAATAGAAATAATTTCTACCAGGTGATTTCAGATGGAAAAGTAACATTGCTTAAATCTTCCATTAAAAAAATAAACAAAACTAAAAATGAAATGTCAGGAGAAGTAAGCAGTCAATTTGATATTTATGAGGATCATTACCTCTATGTAAAATACGAAATGAAACGATTAAAAAAAGATAAAGAGTATTTACTGAACTTGCTTGCAGATAAAAAGAAAGAACTGGAGACTTATTTTACAACTCAAAAATTGAATTTTAAATCGGTTGATTCAATTAAAAAAATAATCGATTATTACAACTCTCTATAATTTCTCTCAGATAAGTATTACGTGTTATATAACTGGTAAAAAAGAAAAGATAAACCTACATACTATTAACCAGGAACAAATTAAAATCACGATTGCCCCTTTTCAAATCATAAATTTTGATTTTCAACGCTTTTATTTTTAATGCAAGAGAAATAATTCAATTTTTTAAAAGGCCGTGCAGCATGATGCCCGGCTTTTTTGCCCTAAAACAGTTGTTGGATTTATAGAAATCCTATATTTGGGTGCTTCGTTTCATTACAAAACTAACATACATGAGAAAACTATTGCTTATCGTAATGGCCATACTACTCTATATGGGTAATCTGATGGCTCAAAAAACTATTACTGGTAAAGTGACTGATGAAAAGGGAACTCCATTACCAAATGCTTCTGTAATAGTAAAGGGAACTACGGCGGGTACCATTACCAAGGAAGATGGAACTTACTCGCTGTCAATACCAGCTTCTGCAAAAACGTTGGTTTTTTCTTTAGTAAGTATGGCTCCTGTTGAGGTAGCTTTAAGTTCAAAGACAGTGTTTAATGTAACAATGTCTGCTGAAGAAAAATCCTTGTCGGAGGTAGTTGTGACGGGCTACTCCAAAGAAAAGAAATCACAATTTGTAGGTTCTGCCACAACAATGAGCTCAAAAGTGGTTGAAACAGTACCGGTAGGCTCATTTGATCAGGCCTTACAGGGAAGAGCTCCGGGAGTTTTAGTGAATTCTGCATCCGGTCAGCCCGGCACCAGCGCTAATATAAACATCAGGGGTATTCATTCAATTACCGGTGCATTTGCCCAGCCACTTTTTATTGTTGATGGTGTTCCAATTCCTGCGGGAGATATGGCAACGATGAATGCCAATGATTTTGAATCGATCACTGTATTAAAAGATGCATCTGCAGCAGCAGTATATGGAGCTCGTGGGGGATTGGGAGTAATAGTAATTACAACAAAAAGAGGAAAAGCAGGTACAACTAATTTTTCTTATCGCTCACAATACGGATTTACCCAACCGCCCGAGTGGAACAAGTTTGATATGATGAACACCAAGGAGATGTTAACATATGAAGAAAGACTAAAACTGACAAATAATCCCGGATGGACCTACTCTAAGAATAATCCAACTTATGCAACTCTGCCTCCAACATCCCCAGCAGGCAGTCCTTATGCTGCATCACAAGCACGGTATAATTTTCTGCTTGACAGTATTGGTAATATTGATATGTATTATGGCGACGTGTTATTCAGACAGGGTTTTTCTCAGAGTCATGAGATCAATGCAAGTGGGGGAAATAGTCAAACAAAGTATTTTATTTCTGCCGGATACTTTAAACAGGAGGGTACAGATCTTTCTGCTGACCTGGAAAGATATACCACCAGGTTTAACCTGGATTTTACTAATGAAAGATTGTCTATCCAGTTCAATAATGCAATGGGCTATTCCATCCAGCATAATTCAGAAGGAGAGCTTGCGGGAAACTCCCCAAGAAATTCCTTCCAGATTGCATGGCGGGCAAAAACATACGAAAATCCCTATCGTGCTGATGGCTCCCTGATCTATGGAGCTAATACTACACTTGCACTTAAGCAGATCGGAAATGCTATTGAAGGAATGGAAAATTCTTTGTTGAGAAGAAACCAGATCAAGATCACCAGCGGTCTAAATATCGCTTATAAATTATTCCCAACATTTGTAGTAAGGGATGTTATAGGTATTGACGTTTCAGATAACAGGTGGCAGCGATTTGTTAATCCTAATTCTTATTCTGGAAGCTTGCAGCCTTTCCAGGCGGGCGTTAATTCCGAAGCTTATGCCATTTATGCAAACCTGATCAATACACTAAGCGGTGTTTATACAAAAAGGATCAATAATATTCATGAGATAGAAGCAGGTGGATATTTTGAAATAGTAAAGGGATATAACAAAGGACTTGGGTTCACTCTATATAACCTGGATCCGCGTCTTTCGCAAACAGGGCAAGGTACCGGCGTGTTGCCAACAAATGGCGCAGCAACTTATCCTCAAAACGCAACCAGTGCAAAATCAGAATATGGTATCCGTTCTTTTTTTGGTACAGCCCGTTATTCGTATAAAAATAAATATACGATCACAGCAAATGTCAGGAATGACGGTACTTCAAGGATCGCCAATGATGAAAATAAAAACATCTCTACCTGGTCAACCGGAGTTTTGTGGAATGCCATAGGTGAAGACTTTGTTAAGAGAATTGGATTCCTTACAGACTTAAAGGTCAGGGCTTCATATGGATCAGTTCCAAATATTGGCAGTATTTCTACCGGCAGTTTTGGCGCCGGTGGTGGATTGGTAAGTGTTCCTAACTATTTAGGTCCACAGGTACCTGCTTACGGTTCTACAACCTATGCGGGTTCAGCATTATCAGCTCAGGCACCTGCTTCTGCATATAATCCTAATCTGAAAATTGAAACTATCAGGAAGCTTAACGTAGGAGCTGATTTTGCTGTTTGGAAAAGCAGGGCAAGATTCAGCTTTGATTATTATAATGATAAAACAGAAGATCTTTTCGTAAGCCTTGCACTTCCAAGTACATCAGGTTTTGGAAACAATACTATTCCTATTAATGCAGGTATAATGCGCAACAGCGGTGTAGAAATGGTAGTGGCGGTCGATATCATCAAGAAAAACAATATGGATCTTACTTTTAGTATAAACCATGCAATTAATAAGAACATGATAGAAGACCTGGGTCCAGTAAGTGAAATTCCCCAGGGAACCTTCATCATCAGGAAAGGTCTTCCTTATGGCTCACATTATGCCCAGCATTATTTAGGTGCTGATCCTGCAACCGGAAAACCAAGGTTTGAGAAAGCAGATGGAACAGAAACACTTGATCCGGGTCAGGGCGCACAATTTGCCAAGTTTGGAACCTTCTTACCCAAACATGTCGGTGGTTTTACTTTGGATTACCGTATAGGAAATCTTACTATATCTGCATTATTCTCTTATCAGTTTGATGTAACCAGGTATAATAACATTGAAAACTGGGTAACACGTGGTGTGGCAGGGTATCAATCAATTGTTAATGGCTCCAGAAGATTGCTGACAGATCAATGGCAAAAACCAGGTGATAATGCTTACTATCAGGCGCCTCAGTATGACAGAGGATTTAATTCATCAGATATACAGGATGCAAAATTTATGAGATTCAGAAACCTGAATATTGGTTATAATATTCCGCGAATTGATATTAAAGGAACCAGGATATTTAGGAGTGCAAGATTCTATGTACAAATGCAGAACATTGCAATCTGGAGCCCATGGCGCGGACCAGATCCTGAGGATAATAATAATATCAGCTTGAATGAATATCCAAATCCAAAAATGTTCGTTACCGGTCTTGATATTAATTTTTAGATCAACAATTAATTTTTCTATATGAAATACAATAATAAATTATTACTTTTTTCTTTATTTCTCCTGACGTTTAGCGCCTGTAAAAAAGTAATTAATATACCTGAATCAGACCTGATCGGTGGGGAAACAGCCCTCAAAACTGTTGGTTACAATGAACAGGCCATTCTCGGAGCTTATGCTGCCACTGGTATTGAAATGGCAATTTTATTAAATGCCACTTTCGCCGATGAAGTAAAAGTTGCGGAGTTTTATAATGCCGGTACCACGCATGAATGGCAATATGCATCAACTGATGTTGGTCTTCGTGATAATTTTACAGCTACAACTCCTAACTACAGGGTCATAGACCGTGTGAACAGGGTATTGGAGGCATTGCCCGCTGCCGATTCAACCAAAGTTGGGGATAATACCCTGCGTATGAGATTAAGAGGTGAAGCCTTGTTTTTAAGAGCACTTTCTCATTTTGAATTATATCGCTTCTATTGCGCTAACTATGATCCTGCTGGACTTGCTATGCCTTACATGGAGACTCCCTCAAATGATCCACAGGCAAGAATAAAAATGGATGTTTATTTTGGAAAAATGTCCGCAGATGTAGCTGAGGCAAAAACATTACTGCCCAATAATCTAACTGACGTAAACCGTGCAACAAGACTTGCAGCAACAGCATTACAGGCAAGAATAGCGTTATACAAAAGAGACTGGGCTGCAGCAGAAACTTTTGCTTCTGAATTTATCACAGGACTCCCTCTTGCATCAATGGCAAATTTCCCTGGCATTTGGACTGATGCCAATACAAGTGAAGTGGCATTCAGATTGGTGAGAACCTCTTCATTTGGTGGCAGGATAGGATCATTATGGAGAGGCACATCGGCTAGCGCATCAAATATTGGTACAGTAACATGGAGACCTTCAGATAAGATCTGGGGAGCTTATGACCAGGTAAATGACGTGAGGTTTGCAAGTTATTTTAAAGATGAACCATTACTTGCTGCTCGGGGATCCCGTCTTATTTATAAATATGCAGGTACAACTTATGCCACACCAAACGAGAATGTAGCTAATGCAAAAGTTTATAGAACCGGTGAAATGTACCTGATCCGTGCGGAAGCAAGAGCAGAACAAAATAAAATTACGGGTGCCAATAGTGCAGAATCTGATATCAATGCATTGAGGACTGCAAGAATCACAGGATATGTGAATGTAGTTTTCGCTACCAAGGCCGAAGCCATCGATGCAATTATGCTGGAGAGATATAAAGAACTGGCTTATGAAGGACATCGTTTTTGGGATCTGAAAAGAAGGGGTCTTCCGGTTGAAAGATTAGCAAGCGATGCGCCTACTACAAATGCCGCTGTATTACCAACTGGTAATTTCCGTTTTTTACTTCCTATTCCGGATCCGGAAATGAAGGCGAATACATTAATGGTGCAAAACCCGGGATATAATTAATTTATTAGCCGGCGTAATTAAAAAGGCTGTTCTATAGAACAGCCTTTTTAATTACGCTAATATGCTTATAGTTTTATTTGATCATCATTCTTATCATAAAACTTAAATTCAATAAGATGATAATTGGTATCAGCCCGAAGAGTGATCCTCTTTCTATACTTTCTTTTCCATTTTGAAAACTTTGACCAAAGCCAACCTTTAGTGAGATAAGCATAAATGATCGGGTTAACAACAATGGTAAGATTGTTATGCTGATGAGTAAATAAGTAGTTTAAATTCTTTTCGATCTCATCTTCAAGAATGAGAGTGGAAGAAATTTTACCCGTACCGCTACAACTTGGACAAACTTCCTGTGTATTAATATTCATCTCAGGTTTCATCCGTTGGCGGGTGATCTGCATTAATCCGAATTTCGAAATTGGCAGTACCGCATGTTTGGCCCTGTCTGGTGACATGAATTTTTCCATTGCTTCCATGAGCTTCTTTTTATTCTCCGGAAGTTTCATATCAATAAAATCAACAACTATTATTCCTCCAATATCTCTTAACCTTAATTGTCTTGCTATTTCATCTGCAGCTTCCAGGTTTGTTTCCAATGCATTTTGTTCCTGGTTATTGCTTACACTTTTATAGCCACTATTTACATCAATTACATGTAATGCTTCAGTATGCTCAATTATAAGATAGGCACCGCTGTTAAGATTTACAGTTTTGCCAAATGATGCCTTAACTTGTTTTGTAATTCCAAAAGAATCAAAAATGGGTGAACCATTCTGATAAAAAGAAACTATATCCGCTTTTTCCGGTGCGATACGTTGAATGTAAGTTCTTGCATCCTGGAAAATATTGCGATCATTAACAACAATCTTGTTGAAATCTTCATTTAACAGGTCACGTAAAATGCTGGTAGTTTTCGTTTGTTCACTTAAAATTTTAGCTGGAGCAATAGCGCTTCTAAGATTTGTTTGAATTGTTTTCCATGTTTCTACCAGTTCTGAAAGGTCTTCATGAAGCTCGGCTGTTTTCTTTCCTTCGGCTGCAGTTCTTACAATTACACCAAAGTTCTTTGGTTTAATTGCTTCCACAATTTTTTGTAAACGTTTTCTTTCCTCCGAGGAATGAATTTTTCTTGATACTGCAACGATATTATTAAAAGGTGTAATAACAACAAAGCGGCCAGGCAATGAAATTTCACAGCTTAACCTAGGACCTTTTGCAGCGATTGGTTCTTTTAAAATTTGAACAAGAATGTTTGGCTTGCCACCAAGCACTTCATTTATTTTTCCCGTTTTAATTATTTCAGGTTCGTTTTCGAACCCTCCAAAATCATAGACCTCTTTTTGGTTAATAGAGTATTGGGTAAATTTCAAAAGAGATTTTGCATAGGGACTTAGGTCAGTGTAGTGAAGAAATGCATCTTTTTCAAAACCAACATCCACAAAAGCGGCATTCAGACCCGGGATAAGTTTTTTTACTTTTCCTAAGTATAAGTCGCCGACAGCAAAACGAGCATCGCTTTTTTCGTTATGAAGCTCTACAAGTTTTTTATCCTCAAGCAGGGCAATTTCAACACCCTGCGGAGCAGCATTTATGATCAGTTCTTTGTTCAAAACTTTTATGGCGTTTACTCTGCCATTTGCCGGTAAATAATTACTGGTTGTGTTTAAAACCGTGATAGATCCGTTTAATGGTTGGATGGGTGATTAGGGAGCAATTTGACGGGAAAAATGATCCGAAACGGCAGCAACCAATAGACAAAGAAAGAAGGGTATATAAAGTTTATAAGGATAGAAATCGCCTTTGATAAGGTACCTAACTGCTTTATAAACTTTACATACTTATTTATTCTTTTTCTTATGACGATTCTTTCTTAGTCTCTTTTTACGCTTATGCGTGGCCATTTTATGGCGCTTTCTTTTTTTACCAGAAGGCATACTTCAGAATTTTTTTAATTAATTTATTAATAAGGTTATTTCTTTAACTCGTTAATACGTTTTTCCAGGGCAGATCTCATAGTTGGGTTTGGAGCTAACGACAATGCTTTGGAATACCATTTAATAGCGTTGGCCTTGTCCTCTTTCCTTTCAAAAACCTCAGCCATCAATAAGATAGCTTCAAGATTCACGGGTTGCAGTGCCAGAACTTTTTCAAAACGATCGATCGCTCTGTCGTATTGTCCAGACATCAGAGATCCCTGGCCAAGTACCATTTGAGCATATACATTAGTGCTGTCTTTTTCAACGACTTGCCTCACTTTTAATATTCCTTCCATTGGGTTATCTGCAATATTTCCGAAAATATAACAGGCACCTAACCCAACAATTGTTGAGTCGTTTTTATCATTAATTCTCAAAGATCTTTCAAACAGGTCTTTTGCCTGTAATGCTTTCCATCTTTTTAGCTGATCATTTTCTTCATTCCTCAGATTCTCTAAAATCAAATGGGCAGCAAAGGTGAGTGATTTTTCTGAATTTTCCAATCTTGCAGCTTCGGCTTCGTACCAGGCATAGGGTTCAAAGATCCTCGCCGAATCTTTCCAGAAATGTGCTAATTGATGAAATACATCAAGCTTTTGTTTTTTTACATCACCCCTGATCACAGATTGTTCAAGGTCATTCATCCACTGTATTTGAGCGGGGCTCAATATTTCTTTTGCATGCAATAAAATGGAATCCGCTGTTAACTCACTTTGAGGAGAAGATTGAAAATTTTTTGTTATTCCACTTTTATGAGGACCTGTTCTCCCAAACAGAAATAATGCTGCGACTATTAATACTCCAATGGTAATAGTGATCCACTGTGCTTTATTCACTAATAAAATTTAGGGTTGCAAGTTAACCGAACAGGACGAGATTGTCGCTGATAAAAAAGAAATTAGGCAAGATCAATTATCTGCATCTTCACCGGGACCATCATCAGGTTTTACAGTCACCAGTTTTTTAACTTCTGCAACAAATTCTTTAGCAGGTTTAAAAGCCGGGATATAATGTTCGGGAATATGTACTGCGATGTTCTTCTTGATGTTCCTTCCAATTTTAGCAGCTCTTTTTTTTGTTATAAAGCTGCCGAAGCCACGAACGTAAATATTTTCGCCTGCGGCGAGAGTATCCTTCACCTCCTTGAACATAGTTTCAAGAGTAACAAGTACATCCACTTTGGGAATACCTGTTTTTTCAGATATCTTGTTTACGAGGTCAGCTTTTCTCATTTATTAAAATTTTAACAGTTAATTTGCTCTAATGTAGGACAAAATATGGTGATTGTCAAAGGGATAGACAACTTTTTTTTAATTAATGACTTTTAATAAAGAACTTTTATCAACATTTCCGGCTTTATTGCTCCAATGGAACAGAGATCAGAATACCCGGAAAATGCCATGGAAGGGTGAAAAAGATCCTTACAAAATATGGTTAAGTGAGATCATTCTTCAACAAACAAGAGTAGAACAAGGATGGAAGTACTATGAAAAATTTATTACTGTTTTCCCTGACATAAATAAACTGGCTGCTGCAAAAGATGAAAAGATCTACAAACTTTGGGAAGGATTGGGTTATTATTCCCGCTGTAAAAATTTGATTGAAACAGCAAAATTCATTTCCAAAAAATTAAATGGGAAATTTCCTGGAACATTTGAAGACATTCTTTCTTTGAAAGGCGTGGGAAATTATACAGCATCAGCGATCGCTTCCTTTGCATACGATCTTCCTCATGCAGTTGTTGACGGAAATGTTTTTCGTGTGCTGTCGAGAGTTTTTGGTATCAAAAAACCAATTGATAGTGCAGAAGGAAAAAAGCTTTTTTCCCAATTGGCCTTTGAGTTATTGGATAAAGAACAACCTGGTATTTATAACCAGGCATTGATGGATTTTGGTGCCGTTATTTGCAAACCACAAAACCCACTTTGCGATAATTGCGTTTTAAAGGATCATTGTTTCGCTTACAAAAAGGGTCTTGTAAATAGACTTCCAATTAAGGAGAAAGAGATAAAAATAACCACACGATGGTTCAATTATCTTGTGATCGGTTATAATGATAAGATATACATCCGTAAGAGGATTGGTAATGATATTTGGAGAAATCTCCACGAGTTTGTTTTGATCGAAACAAAGGCTGATGTCCCGGCAAAAAGACTTTTGGCAAGAGCTGAGAAAGAAAAAATTATTAAAAAAGATTCTTATAAAATTGAGTCAATTTCTCCCCTTTATTCTCAACAATTATCACATCAAAAGATCAAGGGCCGGTTTATTAAGATCGCTATCAAAAAAGAACTTGTTTTAACGGGGCTTAAACCGGTCTCTTTAAAACAATTGTCACGACATGCTTTTCCCAGGTTACTCAATGCATATTTTGAAAAGAGGGATTCCTGATCACCCTATAAAAAATTTCAGATTTACCGATAAAAAAAATTAATTTTAAAGAGCATTGAACTCTAGAGAAGATTTTTAACAACGAAAAATTATCACTATGAGAGGCGTAAACAGGGTCATGCTTATTGGCAATCTTGGAAAAGATCCCGACGTGCAAGTATTGGAAGGCAATATCGCCGTAGCAAAATTTCCACTCGCAACAACTGAAACTTTTAAAGACCGGGGAGGTAAACTGGTATCGCAAACAGAATGGCATACCGTTGTTTTATGGAGAGGATTAGCTGAATTAGCGCAGAAGTATCTTCATAAAGGAAGCCTGGTTTATATTGAAGGGCGTCTGCGAACCCGTAATTGGGATGATAAAGAAGGACATCGCAAGTTTGCAACTGAAGTAGTTGGCGATAATCTAATAATGCTTGATAAAAGAACAGATGGCACTACACATACAGATAGCTCTCATAGTGAAAATTTGGGTAGCCATGAAGCTCCTCCTGCCGATACCGATGTTTCGCAGGATTTACCCTATTAATTAATCTACCTGAAAACTTTACTTTTGTAACAATATCCGCGGGCAGGTTTTACACCTGCCTGTGTGACTATGATTAATCACCAAAAACACTTGCTTTGGATTATCACTCGGTCATTACATCTTTTTCTGATAATCTTCTATTCACTTTTCTTGCTGTTAAAGCTGATGGAACAATTATTCTTGGAGCCTTATTATTTGGGTTAATGACACTTTCATTTTTTATAGCAGCAGGTGAAGTGGCCTTGTTCTCTTTGCATAACAAAGATATTAATATGCTGAAAACAAAACAGCATTCATCTGCACGCCGTATTGTTGATCTTCTCGATGAACCTAAAGAAGTTTATACTTCCTTACTTATTGCGGGTACTTTTTTTAATATATGCATTATCGTGCTTTCTAATTTTCTTATTAATGAATTATTGAATTTAGGCGATTCATTGGTTAGGTTAGGCTCATTTGCTTATATCGCCGAATTATTGATCAAAGTTTTTATTATCGCATTTATCCTCATATTTTTTTGCCGCATTTTGCCAAAGGTTTGGGCCACACAGAATAATCTGCGGGTTGCTTATGATTGTTCTTATGTTATTGAAGGAATTCATCTTTTATTGGTACGCATAAGCAGAAGAATGGTGGCAATTGCGGATGTGATCGGCAGAAGACTTGGCGCTACAAAAAGTCGTATCGCCAGCTTGCAGGAGTTAGATGAAGCAATTGATATTACTACCGATGAAGAAACTTCCATTGAAGAAAAGAATATTTTAAAGGGTATTGTCAAATTCGGAAACATTTCTGTTAAACAAGTCATGCGTACCCGCCTTGATGTAAGCGGTATTGAATACAATATTCCTTTGTACGATTTGTTTAAAAAAGTGGAAGAGCTTCATTATTCCAGGTTACCGGTTTATAAAACAAGTCTTGATGAAGTAGTTGGTGTTCTGAATACGAAAGACCTGCAGGCACATTTGCAGCAACCGGAAGATTTTGACTGGCATGTTTTATTGCGACAGCCTTTTTTTGTTCCCGAAACCAAACTGATCGAGGACCTTCTCAAAGATTTTCAAAGTAAACGAATTCATTTTGCAGTTGTGGTTGATGAATTTGGCGGCACAAGCGGCATCGTTACAATGGAAGATATTCTTGAAGAGATCATAGGAGAAATAAAAGATGAGTTTGATGAAGAAGAAGGGAATATCAGGAAAATAGATGAGAGCACTTTCATATTTGAAGGTAAAACAACGGTAAATGATGCTTGCAAAGCAATGAAAGTCCCGAAGGATACGTTTGATGCGGTGAAAGGTGATAGTGAATCAATGGCGGGTCTTGTGTTAGAGTTGTCGGGAGAATTTCCTACGACCAACACAGTTCTTACAACCGGCGATTTTGAATTCACTGTAATGGAAGCGTATAAAAACAGGATCATGGAAATTAAGGTCACCATTAAACGCAGTCTTGACTAATGAAAACTATTTCTTATTTTTTTCTTGCAACGATATTCTTTATTTCAATTTTATCCTGTAACACTAATTATACAGTTGACAAAAAAAGAGGTTATTATAAAATTGATTTTCCCGAAAAGCAGTATAGACTCTTTGATCAGCCCGGTTATCCTTATTCGTTTGAATATCCTGTTTATGCCAACGTAATAAAGGATAGCACTTTTTTTGACAATAAACCCGAAAACGATTGGTGGATCAATATTGATTTTCCACAATTTCATGGAAGGGTTTTTGTGAGCTATAAAGAGATCGGGAAAAATAAATTTGATTCACTGATCAATGATGCTTTTACGATGAGCTATAAACAACATGTTCAAAAAGCATCTTCTATAGAGCCCAGGCCATTTCGTACTCCCAATAATGTTGACGGAATTTATTTTACACTGGAAGGAGAAACTGCAACTGCCAACCAATTTTTTCTCACCGATTCAGTAAAACATTTTTTACGTGGCGCATTATATTTTGATGCTACGCCAAATGAAGATTCTCTTTCCATCGTAAATGATTTTTTAAAAAAAGATCTCCAATACATGATCAATACATTGAAATGGAAATAATCCTGGCTGGGTAAAATTTTTCCAGGAAGGAAGACGGGAATTCTTAAATACATTTGCAAAAAATAGCGAAGTGATAATAATTGATAATAAGCAGATCAGTGATGATGTGGTGGAAACGCAGTTCGTTTGTGATCTGTCTAAATGTAAAGGTGGTTGCTGCGAAGATGGTGATGCCGGTGCCCCTTTGGATAAAGAAGAATTGCCAGTCATTCTCGACATGTATGAAAAGATAAAACCTTATTTAACGGAAGCTTCTATCAATGAAATTGAGCATAAAGGAAAGTATGTTTATAACCCTGAATTCGGCTGGGTAACACCAACACTTGAAAGCGATAACGAGATCTGCGTATATGCAATCAGGGAAAAAAGCGGAATGATAAAATGTGCTTTTGAACAGGCTTACTATGATGGAATTATTCCCTGGAAAAAACCGATCAGTTGCCACCTCTACCCGATCACTGTAAAAAAGGGTAAGTATGGCAATTACGAAAGAATAAACTATGAACCGAGAGAAAAGCTCTGCAGCCCCGGTTGTGCTTTGGGAGAAAAATTAAAGGTCCGCACATTTGAATTTTTAAAGGAGCCTTTGATCAGAAAATATGGGCAGGAATTTTATGATGCTTTGGAAAAAGCAGCCAATGAATATTATCAGGCAACGACAAAATGATAGCGTATAAAGAAGTAAAATCAATTCTCAATAAACATAAGAAAAGGGATAGCTGGTTCCTTGATGATTATTCTATCAATCCTTACGAAGGCTGTGGGTTCAATTGTACTTATTGTTATGTACATGGCAGCAAATACGGAGAAGATCTTGCGGAAAAAATTGTAATAAAAAAAGATGCTACAGCAATTCTTGATGAACAACTTGCAAACCGTGCTAAGAAAAACGAATTTGGGTTTATTGCGGTCGGCTCAGCGACTGATGCTTATATGCAGGTGGAAGAGGAGATTGGTTTAACAAAAGAATTGTTGCAGGTGATCCTTAAACACAAGTTTCCGGTTTTTATTTCTACAAAATCTGAGTTGATAAAAAAAGATATTGAATTTTTAAAGCAGATAGATGCAAATGCAATTCTGCCAGAAGATCTAAAACAAAATCCCGGTCGCGGGGTTATCATTTCATTTTCTTTTTCTACGCTTGATGAAAAACTGTCAAAGCAACTTGAGCCGGGTGCCCCATCTCCGCAAAAAAGATTGGAGACATTGAAACTTTTCTGCGACAATGGTTTTTTATGTGGAGTAAATGCAATGCCATTATTACCTTATATCTCTGATACCGATGAGGAGATAGAAAAGATTGTGGCAGCTGCAAAACAATATGGCGCAAATTATATTTTGATAGCTGGCCTGACTCTTTTTGGAAATGACGAACGGGATAGTAAGCAACTGGTTTTTAGGTTACTCGAAAATAATTATCCTGATCTTTTAGAAAAATATGAGAAAATGTACGGGTCAGTTTATTACCCGTCATGGCAATACCAGCAGCAATTGAAAAAGAGAGCCGATGATCTTTGCAAAAAATATGGAATAAGAAATAGTATTCGCTGATGTCAGATTTATTAAAACAAATTCAAAAAGAATTAAAAGAGCATTCAACTCCCGAAGCAAAAGCGGCGGCATTAAAATTTGTTCCGAATGCAGAGAAAGTTTATGGTATCAGGACTCCAATGTTAAATGTATTGGCTAAGAAATATAAAGAAGGTGGGTTCGATTTAGTAAAAGAATTATGGATTTCAGGAGCATTTGAAGAAAAAATGCTTGCTGCAAAAATGCTTAATGTAATTTGTAAAAGAGACCCAATGCTTTCTTTAAAATTGGTTTCCGATTTTTCAAAAGATATTTCTGATTGGGCAGTATGTGATACGTTGGGAATGCAAAGTTTGAAACCTGTTGCCAAAAAAATTCAAAAAGAAATTTTTGATCTGTCAGCAAAATTGATAAAGTCGAAAAACCTCTGGGAAAGACGATTGTCATTGGTGATCTTAGAAGTCTTTACAAAAGAAAAGCTATTGCATCCTGAAATAATCAAACGATTAAAGATGCTGGAGAATGATGAAGAGTATTATGTAAAAAAGGCGGTAGTATGGATAAAAAGGAATTTTGAGAAAGGAAGATAAACTCAGTTTATATTTGTAAACATGTCCGAACACTCACAATCATTTATTGCAAAGAGCGCTGACAAAACTGCTGATAGAGAACATCGTCGCAAGATCAATTTTAATATCGGCAAGTATAACGCCGTGGTGCCAAAAGGAAAAGAACAATTCATCAATGTGAATCTTGCAAGAGAGAAAGCAAAAAATTTAAAATGGAAGGCGATCGAAAATCTTGATAAAATGCTTGAGAGTTTCGAGGCAAAGATCACTAAACGTGGAGCACATGTAATTTGGGCGGAGGATGCAAAGCAGGCATTGGAAGAAATTGGAAAAATTTGTGCTGAGAAAAACTGCAAAACATTGGTGAAAAGCAAAAGCATGGTGACGGAAGAAATTCATTTGAATAAATTCCTGGAAGCACAGGGAATTGAAAGTGTAGAAACAGACCTGGGAGAATATATACAGCAGCTAGATGGCGAACCGCCTTATCATATTGTTACTCCTGCCATGCATAAGAGTAAAGAAGATGTGGCAAAACTATTTGCAGAAAAATTAGGAACAGATCCAAAGCTAACACCGGAACAACTTACACGAGTTGCAAGAGATGTATTGCGAAAAAAATATGTTGAAGCCGAAGTAGGAATAACCGGGGCCAATTTTATTATTGCTGACATCGGCGGCATTGCGATTACAGAAAACGAAGGCAATGCAAGATTAAGTTGTTCTATGCCGAAAACACATATCGTGGTGGCAGGTATAGAAAAGGTTATTCCATCGATGACTGATCTTGCTTTGTTTTGGCCTTTACTCGCAACATACGGAACCGGTCAAAAAATAACTGTATATAGTACAATAGTAACAGGCCCGAGGCAGGAAAAAGAAACCGATGGGCCGGAAGAAATGTACGTGATACTGCTCGATAATGGAAGAACAGATATTCTTGCAAATGAGAAGTCAAGGGAAAGCCTGTATTGCATTCGATGTGGCGCTTGTTTGAATGCATGCCCTGTTTATAAAAATATTGGTGGGCACAGTTATGAAGCTACATACAGCGGACCGATTGGTTCTGTGATAACTCCGCATTTGCAAGGAATGAAGGAATGGAAACACCTGAGTTATGCATCTTCACTTTGCGGCAATTGTACCGAAGTATGTGCCGTGAAAATTAATTTGCACGAATTGTTATTGGAAAATAGGCATGAAGCAGTTGATGAAGGCGACAGTAGTTTTGCAGAACGAACAGGATGGAAATTATGGAAACAGGCAATGCTCAAACGTAACTTGATGAATATGGGAAACAGAAAAATAAAAGATTGGGTCGTGAATACTTTATTAAAAGGTTGGAAAGAACATAGAAGCAAAATGGAGTTTCCTAAAAAATCTTTCAATCAAATGTGGAAGGAAAAATACGGAAACAGATAATTATCTTCATTGCGTGATTATTTACGCAAATAGGATTACTCCCCGCCTCAAATATGTTACTGATTTTATCGGGAAAGAAATTACAGGCCAGCCCTTTCAACTTACTACGGATGAATCTTTTTTCAATGATTTTAATGGTCCGAAGATCAATTACGGTTATGAACCTGTTTCAAATGATGAATTACTGATCGTTAATTATCCATTACTATTTGAAGATTCGATCAGGAAACAAGATATCTTTTGCTTTAAGCTAAACGATTTTCCGGCATTTTTTAAATCTGAAGGAGATTATCCGTTTGACATCTTCTCTGCTGTCTTTTATTTACTCAGCCGCTATGAAGAATACCTTCCTCATAAAAAAGATATGTATGGAAGATATGCTCATGAAAATTCGCTGGCTTTTAAAGATGGATTTTTAAATATTCCTTTAGTAAATACCTGGATCGAAGATTTCAAAAAAGTATTAAAGAAGAAATTTCCAACTCTTAACCTTCAACCTTCAACTTTCAACTTTCAACCTACCTACGATATTGACGAAACATTTGCATTTAAGAATAAAGAATTCTCAAAAATAGCCGGAGGTCTTGCAAGGTCTTTAGTGAAAGGAGAATGGGCAATTGTAAATAAAAGATTGAAAGTTCTTCGAGGAAAAACAAATGATCCTTATGATGCGTATGAATGGATGGACAAACTGCATGAAAGAAGTAATTTAAAGCCACTATATTTTTTTCATGTTGCTACTGAGAAAGGAAAGTATGATAAGAATATTTCTCCCTCTCATCCTGCCATGCAACAATTAATAAAGCAGCATGCCGAAAAATATCCTATCGGAATTCATCCATCGTGGGCAAGCGGTGACGATGAAAGTTTATTGGAAAAAGAGATCAAAGTACTTGAATCGGCAACTGGAAAAAATATAACTGATTCACGCCAGCATTATATTCGATTTACTTTGCCACAAACTTTTCGCCGATTGATTGCTGCAGGTATCAAGGATGATTATTCAATGGGCTATGGTAGTATTAATGGCTTTCGTGCATCGGTGGCATCTTCTTTTTACTGGTATGACCTTGAAAAAGAAAAACAAACAGATCTTCTGCTTCATCCTTTCTGTTTTATGGAAGCCAATTCATTTTTTGAACAAAGATATTTACCGCAAAGGGCTTATGAAGAAATGATGCATTACTATAATGTTGTTAAAGCTGCTAATGGCACACTTATTACTATCTGGCATAATAATTTTTTGGGAACATACCCAAAGTTCCGTGGATGGAGAGATGTGTATGAGGAGTTTCTTAGTGTTATCAGTCGTGAATCATAAATACCCGGAGTCTTGTCATGCCGAGGAACGAGGCATCTGAGACTCTGCGAATCATGAGATGCTTCGCCTAACAGTTATTTATTTCGAAAATTTATAATGAAAACCGGCTCGGCATGAGAAGATTCGGAATGCGGAATAGAATTGTTACAGTACAAGAGTGCGACGCAACAGAAGCTAAATAGTAATACTGCAGCTGACCTCATCCTCCAACTCCTTCTCCATTTGGAGAAGGAGCGGTGCTTTGATACAATTCCAAACTTTTTGTTCTTCCATTTCAACATTAAAATAATTCCAAGCAAATAATGAATGAGTAAATCTAAGTCTACTCTTTAGGGGGACAGGGGGTTGGGCTCACACTCCTTCCGCTTCTGGTTGTTCTGTACTAGTAATTTTATACGCTTTATTTACCAGGAAAACTCCAAGCAAAGTGACAAGGCCGCCAATAGCGAGGTAGATAGTCAGTTTTTCATCAAATATCATAGAACCGAGTATAACTGCAACCATCGGATTGATGTAAGCATAAACAGAAGCTTGTTCGGTAGGTAAATTCTGCAGCGCATACAAATAACAAACAAAAGCGATCAATGAACCGAAGATGACAAGATAAGCAATGGCTGCCCACGATTGCCAGGGAACATCTGTGAGTGCGACAGCTTTTCCTGTCGCAGATGAAAAACCATACAACACAATTCCGCTAATGACCATTTGAAGACCAAGACCGAAATATGGATTGAATCGAACAGCTTGCTTTTTGGTATAAAGTGTGGCAATGGCCCACGTCCATGTTGCAATTACAGAAAGTAAAATGCCCCAGCGAAATTGCGGATCTAAAAATTCATCCAGGTGATCATAAAAAATTACGCATACACCACCAAAGCCAAGTAGCAAACCAACAATTGCCATTATCGGCATTTTCCCTCTTGACATAAAAAGCCCAATGACCACCAGCCATAATGGAAAGATGGCGCCGATGATAGCGCCAAGACCAGCTGATATTTTATATTGCAATGCGAGTGTGCTGAGCCCATTACTGATCATAAAATTTAAAAAGCTCAATACAATTATCGGGATCCATTCTTTGCCTTTTGGCAATGGAATCCTTTTGTAAAGAAAGAAGCCGACATAACAAATACCGCCGAGCATTTGCCTGATGGCTGCCATCTGCAATGCATCAGGAATATATTTTACTCCTTGTTTGCTTGCCAGCCAGGTGGTACCCCAAAGAATGCATACCAATGAAAGAGCAAAGATTGCTTTGGCTCTTGTTCCTTTTTTGTGAATGGTCAAAGGATTCAGTGCCGATAAACTTTTTAAAGCATCGGTGGATTGTGATAAGGTTTTATTAAAGTCGAAAAGAGGCAAGTAGCATTATTTTTTTGTAATCATATCAACATAGCTCCTATACTTAGCATAACCGTTTTTTTCAGGATTGTCAAGATCAATCATTTGTTCTAAAGAAGTATCGAATAATTGCCAGCCATATTTTTTGCAAAGGGTAATGACTGGAAAAATTGATGCTTCACTGTCTCGCAAAAAAAATATAGTATTTGAAAAAGTATCTTCTTCAGCGTCACCAATAAATAGTTCGATATAAATATTAACACGTTCGATTATCCCGCAATTACCATCCCATTTGACATCTGGAAAATTCTCCGTTATTAATTTTCGAAAGTCACTATTGCTTGCAATTGGTATAAGTACATCTTCATTAATTTCTTCAACCGACGAAACTTTTTTATTCAAATTAAAAATTACTACATCCCAACTCATAAATATTAATGTTTAAAATGTCTCATTCCTGTCATCACCATCGCCAGTTTATTTTCTACACAATAATCAATTGAATCTTTATCACGAATAGAACCGCCGGGTTGGATGAAAGCTTCTATTCCTTCTTCATGACTCATCTTTACACAATCATTAAAGGGAAAGAATGCATCACTTGCTAATACCGCACCGTGAAGATCAAAATTAAATTGCTTTGCTTTTTCAATTGATTGACGCAATGAATCAATACGGCTTGTTTGTCCGCAACCTTTCCCGATCAGTTGTTTATTTTTTACTAATGCAATGGCATTCGACTTTAGATGTTTACAAATAAAGTTGGCAAATTTCAGGTCTTCTTTTTCTGGAACTGTCGTTTCCCTGCCACCAACTTCTTTCCATTCGGAATAATTGCCTTCATCTGTTCCTTGTATCAACACTCCATTTAATAATGAACGGAACATTTCTTTTGACTTTTGACTTTTCACTTTTGACTTTAAAAGGATCCTGTTCTTTTTTGATTTGAGGACAACTAAGGCATCTTCATTGAAAGCCGGAGCGATCAGTACTTCAAAAAATATTTCATTTATAGCATCAGCCGTTGCTTTATCAATTGCGCCGTTACAAACCAATACGCCACCAAATGCAGATTCAGGATCACCGGCAAGGGCAGCATCCCAGCTTTCCTTTACTGTTGTTCTTTGCGCCACGCCGCAAACGTTGGTGTGCTTGATGATCGCAAAAGTTGTATCAGTAAACTCTTTTATAATTTGAACAGCTGCATCTACATCAACAAGATTATTGTAAGAAAGTTCTTTACCATTCAACTGATCAAATAATTCATTAAGGTTGCCGAAGAATGCAGCTTTCTGGTGTGGGTTCTCACCATAGCGCATTGCTTTTTCTTCTTTATTAAATGGAGTAGTAACAGAAAGCTGGTGAAAATAATTTGAGATAGCAGTATCATACGCGGTACATACATCAAAAGCTTTGATAGCAAACATCCTTCTTTGTTCTAATGTTGTTTCTCCGTTTTGCTCTCTTATTACTTTTTCAAGCAAAGCATAGTCTGCCTTGTTAGCTACAACAACAACATCCTTATGATTTTTCCCTGCGCCGCGGATCATGGATGGACCACCGATATCAATTTTTTCAATGATCGCTTTTTCATCGGTAGTTGAAGCAACCGTCTCTTCAAACGGATAGAGGTCAACGATCACAAGATCAATTTCAGGAATGTTGTATTGCTTCATTTCTGCCGTATGGGTCTCATCATCTCTTTTTCCAAGAATGCCACCGAAAACCGAAGGATGTAAAGTTTTTACCCTGCCGCCGAGAATTGATGGGTAAGTAGTAAGATCTTCAACCGGTACAACTTTCACTCCCAGCTTTTCAATAAAACTTTGTGTTCCGCCGGTTGAATAAATAGTAACACCAAGTTCGGACAGCAATTTTACAATAGGCTCAAGACCATCTTTGTAAAAAACAGAGATGAGGGCAGACTGAATTTTTTTGTTCATAGTTTTTTAAAAATTAGAGGCGGGTAATCGTCAGAGAAGCCGCAAATGTAAGCTACCGGAAGTTCATCACAAAAGCCCCTTTTTCACTTACATCATGAAAGGGAATAAGTAATGAATCGCAATCCATTTTCCAATAGTTAATTTTCCACGTAGGGCAGGAGCCGTCAAAAACAACTTGCTTTATAGAAAATGTTTCTGCCAGCTTATTAAAATATAATTTAGGATTACCAGAGATCAGCAGCAGATCAACAGGGATCTTTTCTTCAAGCGGAGCAAAATATTTTGTTTCACCTATCATCATTATCCTTTTGCTGTTGTAGACAATTAAATTCTCCCGCTCTTGATAATTTTCAAAATTTATGGCCGGTTCAATTCGATGCAAAACCCTTGATGGCTTTAAATGAAAGTTTCTTATAAAATCATCTGCCAATAGGTCAGAATCGCCAACGAAGAAATATTTTCTTCCATCAATAAGATCAATGGCTCGTTTTTGAGGAACATTATAAACGATCAGTTGCTGCCGGTTATTTGCCTGGACAAATGAAATAGTCCGTAACACAACGAATCCAAACAATGCTGCCAACGCATATTTAAGGCCTGTTTTACTTTTCTCCATTAGCCAAAAGCCCAAGCCGATAGCAACTCCATACAACAAGATTGTTTGAGGAATTGAGATTTGAAGACCATCCCATAATGAAAAAGGCACTATCTCAATTCGTTCGATATAAGAATTCATAACCCAGATAAGCCAAAAAATAATTTTACCAATGAATATTGCAATAGCAGGGATGAATGAAGCAGCACATAATAAAATTTCTCCAAGCACGATGAGACTTGATAATGGCACTGCAAAAAAATTGGTCAGTAAAAAATAATTCGGGAACTGGTGAAAATGATAAATGCTGACCGGTACCGTAAGGATCTGCGCAGCGATCGTTACTGCATTTAGTTTCCATATAAGATCTAATAATTTATTTTTTATGTAAAGCAAATTATAGATCGGTTGCATGAAGACGACAATACTTAACACAGCAGCGTATGATAACTGAAAGCCGACATCCCAAAGCCAGTAAGGGTCATAGCACAGCAATAAGAAAGCGGAAAAAGCAAGGGTATTAAAGATGGATGACTTTCTTGTAAGAGAATCTGCTAAAACAATACTGGTAAACATTACTGCAGATCGGATAATGGATGGTTGTGCCCCTGCAAGCAAACTAAAGAGCCATAACCCGGCAAGAATTAAAGCAGGTCTTAGCCATTTTACTTTTTTTCTTTGTAGTGGTTTTAATATCAAAGTGAGCAGCCAATAGATAAGACCGAGATGCAAGCCTGAGATCGCAATGACATGAACGACGCCGGTATTACTGTAAGATTGTACCAACGTTTTATCAAGGTCATCTTTATATCCTATTAGTAATGCTTCTGCTAAACCTAATTCTTTTTCGCCTTTAATATTTTTACGAAGAATACTCAGCACTTTTGCCCGAGATTCATTAAGGAATTGCTGGAAAATTTTTTTATTGGTAGTAGGTAAAATTTCAAACTCATTTTCTTTCATAAAAGCCTGGTGAGTGATCCCCTGGAACAATGAATATCTTTTATAATCGAAGCCGCCGGGATTACCGGAGTTCTTTATTTCTTGAAGTGGTTTTGTAATGATCAATTGTGAACCGTATTCAAGAGTTGACAGCGTACTGTCTTTTTTAAAATAAAGAATGATCGTTCCTTTTGTTTTAATGCAAGAGTCGTTTTGTAAAATATAGTCTACTGATGCATTTGCCTTAAAGGATTTTGTTTTTTCAACAGGGGTCTCAATTAAGTTTACAATAAGTGCATTTTCATTTTTATACTTTTTGCCAAACCAATTTTTATCATGCTGAATATTTTTATACCATGACAATAACCCACCAAGAGCGATAAACAACGCGGTAATTGCCAAACCACTTAAAGCAGAGAGCTTATACCGTTCAAAAAAAGGAATAAGGAAAAACGTGATCGTTGTAATTGAAGAAATGAATAGTATTGTCCATAAGAACCCCGGTGGGACCTTAAAATGCCATTGTAAAACAATTCCGGCAATTAAAGGAAGCAGGAACCGAATGAAAGGCGCTTTTTTCCATACATGAATTACTGGTAAAGACATTTACAAAAGGTAAAACACACTTAATATCTTTTCAATACCACTTTTCGGGTATTTCTTATAGCTTCGTATCTTTCAATTATTAAAAATTTTATGAGAAAACTTTTGTTTGTTCCGGCATTGATCATATGTAGTAATTTATTTTCACAAACCCTGCAGCAGATCGAATCAAAAAGAGTTCACCTGCCAAATGGCTGGAGTCTTACTCCAGTTGGAAAAGATCTTCCACTTGGTGATCTTCCATTGAACATGGCCGTTTCACCATCAAAAAAATTAATTGCTGTAACTAATAATGGTCAAAGTGTTCAGTCACTTCAACTGATCGATGTATGGAATGACAAAGTGCTGAGCACAGTCGTCATTCCAAAATCATGGTACGGAATAAAATTCAGCAGCGATGAAAAATTCCTGTATGTTTCAGGCGGAAATGATAACTGGATATTGAAATATGCTATTCAAAAAAATCAACTTGTTTTAAGGGACAGCATAAAGCTTGGCGCCAAATGGCCAAATAAAATTTCCCCAACTGGAATTGAAATAGACGATGCAAAAAAAATAATGTATGTGGGAACAAAAGAGAACAGCTCTCTTTACTTTGTTGACCTGCGTTCAAAGAAAGTCAGTGATTCATTTAAAATAGATGGCGAAGCATATAGTTGTTTATTGTCTCCCGATAAAAAAAGATTGTACGTTTCAGTTTGGGGTGCCGATGAAGTGATCGTGGTAAATACAGCAGACAGAAAAATTTCAGATCATATAAAAGTTGGCGATAACCCCAACGAATTGTGTTTGTCAAAAAGCGGGAAACTTTTATACGTTGCCAATGCAAATGACAATTCTGTTTCAGTCATCAATACACAAACACTGAAAACGATCGAAACATTAAGCGCTGCGCTGTATCCCGATGCCCCTCCCGGTTCTACTTCCAATGGTCTTGCATTAAGTACTGATGAAAAAACATTGTACATCGCCAATGCAGATAATAATTGCCTGGCAGTTTTTGATGTAAGTAAACCGGGCTTAAGCAAAAGCAATGGATTTATTCCCACCGGATGGTACCCTACCAATGTAAAAGTGATCGGTAAAAAAATATTTGTAACAAATGGAAAAGGATTTTCATCACGGGCAAATTCTTATGGTCCAAATCCAAATCGGCCCAGGGAAGAAGTGATTTATCAGGGCGGCGATAGAAGCAAACCTATAGAAGTTCAATATATCGCTGGTCTTTTTAAAGGCACAATGAGTATCATTAATACTCCATCGCCACAGCAACTTTCAGTTTATTCACAGGTTGTTTATCGCAATACTCCGTATAAAAAAGAAAACGAATCATTAAGCAAAGGTGAAAAGGGAAGCCCTATCCCAATGAAATTGGGAGATCCTTCACCAATAAAATATGTTTTCTACCTGATCAAAGAAAACAGGACCTACGACCAGGTGCTTGGCGATATCAAAGAAGGCAACGGCGATCCTTCATTGGTTTTATTTGGAGAAAATATTACACCCAACCTTCATAAGCTGGCAAAAGAATTTGTGTTACTTGATAATTTTTATTGCGATGGTGAAGTAAGTTCTGATGGACATAGCTGGAGCATGGGTGCTTATGCAACAGATTTTTTAGAGAAAACATGGCCGACTGATTATGGTGGTCGTGGTGGCAATTACAGTGGTGAGGGTATGAGAAAAACCGCTAACAATAAATGGTATATCTGGGATCAGTGTAAGAAAAAAAATATTTCCTATCGTACGTATGGTGAGTTTACTGATGCAAGAACAGCCAACATTCCTGCTCTTGAAAAACATTTCTGTCCAACCTATGCCGGCTGGGATCTTGCTGTAAAAGACACATCACGTTTTTATCAATGGAAAAAAGAATTTGATTCATTGCTTGCGGTGAATGCAGTGCCGCAATTCAATACAATGCGTTTTGGCAACGATCATACAGAAGGTCTGAGAAAAGATAAGCCAACGCCGTTTGCACATGTTGCCGATAATGATCTTGCTGTTGGAATGTTCATTGAATATCTGAGCAAAAGTTCCATCTGGAAAGAAAGTGCCGTGTTCATTGTGGAAGATGATGCCCAGAACGGGTCCGATCATGTAGATGCACACAGAACCACCGCCTATGTTGCCGGAGGATTTGTAAAAAGAAAATTTGTTGATCATACAATGTATTCCACTTCGTCTATGTTGCGTACGATGGAACTCATTCTCGGTTTGCAACCGATGAGCCAGTATGATGCTGCGGCTGAACCGATGTGGCGCAGCTTTTCAGCATCTGCTGACATTACTCCATTTGTATCGTTGCCTTCCAATATCAGTCTCCATGATAAAAATATAGTGATAAATAAATGGCAACAGAAAAGTGAGACATTTGATTTTACCAATGAAGACAAGGCGCCTGATCTTGAATTCAGCGAATTGCTTTGGTATGCCATCAAAGGAGATGATATTCCTTTTCCCGGACCTAAAAGATCAGCTTTTGTAAAATTGAAAGATAAAAAAGACAAAGACGATAATGATTAATATGTAACCGGCTTTTGTAATTCTCTTCATCGTCCCTTGCGTCGCACTCTTATGCTGCAACAATTCTATTCAACAAATCGGAGTCTTGTCATGCAGATCCGCCAAAGGCGGAGAAGCATCTCATGCTTGTCAAAGCCAGAGATGCTTCGTTCCTCGGCATGACAAGACTCCGTGTATATGAAATTTCTTTGCGTGAACCCTTTCTATGTCAGCATTTTCTTCAAATACGCCACTTGCCCTAGATGATAAATGTTATGCTGTATCAAGCCATTCAGCAAAAACCGGAAATTATATTTTCGTAGCGGAACAGTATCGCCTAAAAAATTATCATCTTCTTTCTTTTTAAGTAGTTCAATTATTTTATTATGAGTTGCCTTCAATTGTTCTACTCCCTTTTTCCATGTATGAGTTTTTGGGTCAATATTCCGCCAGTCATTCGCTTCGATTGTTTTCATTTGTTCAACACTCATGTTTTCAAGACCTCCAAGAGTAAACTCGGCCCATGTATTCATGTGCCAAAGCAATTCGATCATTGAATGTTCTGTGCCATTTGGTTTTGTATTAACTTTTGACTCATCTACTTCTTGTAATATTTCATACACAGCACGACCAAACCATGGCTGACCGCTTAAAGTTGCTTCAAAACTTTTGATGAGGTATTGGGTTTCTTTATTCATGATATGAAATTAATGAGATTTTTGTTTCTTTCTTTCGATATGATGTCTTCTATAAAATTGCTGCTTATTAATTTGCATTTTTAAAAAAGATTAAGGAGAGGTATTTGTTCCACTTAAGAGAAATTTTAAATGATTTAATTCGTTTGAAATATTTTTCACAACTTTAATCAACCATTTACCATGTCTATGCCTTTAGCCTTAACTCAAATTGGACACAATTCTTTTCCGTTTAAGCAATATGTAGTCAAAAAGATTGTCTTCGCATTTCTAATGAGCATTATCTGTGCTACTGCAATTTCTCAGGAAGAGAATTTTCAATTGATAGGTAACATTAAAGGAATTGATACAGGAACTATCAAATTAAATCCTTGGCTTATCGGTACTTCAAAAGGAACTTTCACCAGCCAGATAAAACAAGGAAAATTTATCTTAAAAGGGAAAATTAGTCATCCTCTCAAGGTGTTTGTTATTGTAAATGGATCATATTATTCAGATGATTTCTTCATAGAACCAGGAGATCAAAAAATCTATTTAGATGGTACTACTAAAAAGACTTTTTCTGAGTCTATTAAAGTAACAGGATCGAAGGTTAATGATGAATACAATAATGATTATCTGAAATCTCTGCAACCTTTCTATGATGATCTTTACAGGTGTTATGATGTGCTAGATAGCTTAAACAAAATATTTGTTGATGAAAGGCCGGTATCAGCGTTTATTGGGCCATGCAAAAATTTTAACCAAGCCATAAAAAACCTTAATTCTGCAAAAAAGGTTTTTATACTAAGGCATCCATCTTCATATGTTTCATTATGGTGCTTATACAACAATTCGGCTTTAGATGATCTTGAATTCATTGCAGAATCCTTTAAATACCTGTCTATTGATTTGCAAAACAGTTTTGCTGGTAAGCAATTGGCTCACCGTCTTGAGGTGCAGAAAGCTTTTCTTAATGAGACAATATTTCCGACAATGCTGCTGGTAGATTCAAATGAAAAAAAAGTGACTACCCCGGAGATAATAAATAAGAAATATACACTTGTTGATTTTTGGTTTAGCCACTGCGGACCTTGTATTGCGCAATTTCCGATGATGCGGAATCTTTACTCCAAATATAAAAATGCAGGATTTGATGTGGTCGGAATCAGTATTGACAAAACGACGGATAAAAGAGCCTGGCTTGACGCTATTTCAAAACACAAATTGGAATGGAAGCAATACTGGGATATTGATGAAAAAGAAGCAAAAAGATTTTTCATTAACACTTACCCCACTAATCTTTTGTTGGATAGCGAAGGAAGAATAATTAAGAAAAATATTCTTTTGGAAGAACTTGGAATATTTTTAGAAACGAATCTGCAATAATCTCTTAAAAAAGCAAAAGGGCTGCATCAGCATCCCTTTCCTAATAATCTTTATAAATCTTGATAAATCGTGGTTCTATTTGCTCAGGTACATACTCCTATCCTTATAAAGCTGCCTGAAGTATGGGTCTCTCAAATTTTTTATAAACCTTATCGCTTCACCGGTTGATTTCATCTCAGGTCCAAGCTCCCTGCTTACACCGGGAAATTTATTAAAGCTGAACACGGGTTCTTTAATTGCAAATCCATCCAAATGTTTTTCTTCCGGTATATCTGAAACCTTCATTTCACCCAGCATTACTTTAGTAGCATAGTTCAGGTAAGGTTTGTTATATGCTTTTGCAATGAACGGTGTTGTTCTTGATGCTCTTGGGTTTGCCTCTATCACATATACTTTTGTTTCCTTGATAGCAAACTGTATATTGATAAGCCCTTTTATTTTTAATTCAAGTGCGATCTTTTTTGCATAGTCAACCATGTCCTGGAGTTCCAATGGACTAAGATTGAATGCCGGAAGAACAGCATTGCTGTCGCCACTATGAATACCGGCCGGTTCAATATGCTCCATAATGCCCATCACATGAAATTTTTCGCCGTCACATATCGCATCGATCTCGGCTTCCTGGCATCGATCAAGGAAATGGTCAACTAAAATTTTATTTCCGGGAATATGTTTTAGCAAGCTTACTACTGCTTTTTCCAGTTCATCATCATTGATAACGATCCGCATTCTTTGTCCGCCCAATACATAAGAAGGACGAACAAGCACAGGATATCCTACTTTATTGGCAACAACTATCGCTTCGTCTACTGTCCATGCTGTTCCATATTCCGGGTAAGGAATCTCAAGCTCTTTCAGGATATCAGAAAAACGACCACGGTCTTCGGCAATATCCATGCTGTCATAAGAAGTGCCAATGATCTTGACTCCTTTGTTATGAAGTTTTTCTGCAAGTTTCAATGCAGTTTGGCCACCCAACTGAACGATCACTCCATCTGGCTTTTCATGTTCAATTATTTCCCAGATATGTTCCCAATAAACCGGTTCGAAATAAAGTTTATCGGCCATATCAAAATCTGTACTCACCGTTTCGGGGTTGCAGTTGATCATGATGGATTCATAACCGCATTCTTTTATAGCAAGTAATCCATGCACACAACAATAATCAAATTCAATTCCCTGCCCGATACGATTTGGCCCGGAACCAAGTACGATTATTTTTTTCTTATCACTTTGTTTGCTTTCATTCTCACCACCTCTTTCAAAAGTGGAGTAGAAGTAGGGAGTCTTTGCTTCAAACTCAGCGCTGCAGGTATCTACCATTTTAAAGACACGGGTAATGCCGAGCTTTTTTCTATGTTCATAAACTTCATCTTCTGTTGCATCATTCATAATGCGACAGAGTTGCTCATCACTAAAGCCCATTGTCTTTGCTTCACGTAATAATTCAGCGGGAAGAGTTTTGAGTTTGTATTTTTTAAGCTCTACTTCAAGATTGCAGATCTTTTGTATCTCATAAATAAACCAGCGATCAATTCCATTGGTGGCTTTTGAAATGGTGTTTACACTTACACCCATCATAAGCGCATCTTTTATTCTGAAGATGCGATCCCATTTGGGTATTTTGATATGCTCAAGAATTTCTTCAGCATGCATCATACTTTTTCCATAATAGCCCAGGCCGACCGCATTGTTCTCTAAGCTTTGGCAAGCTTTCTGAACGGCTTCGGCAAAACTTCTTCCGATCGCCATTACTTCACCCACACTTTTCATTTGCAGACCAAGCGTATCATTGGCACCTTTGAACTTATCGAAATTCCAACGGGGAATCTTTACAATTACATAATCCAATGCAGGCTCAAAGAATGCTGAGGTCGTTTTTGTGATCTGGTTTTCCAATTCATCAAGGTTATAACCAATCGCAAGCTTTGCTGCTATCTTGGCAATTGGATAACCGGTTGCTTTTGAGGCGAGGGCAGAAGAGCGACTCACCCTCGGGTTAATTTCAATTGCAATTATTTCTTCAGTATCCGGGTTCAATGCAAACTGAACATTACAACCACCGGCAAAATTTCCAAGGTCACGCATCATCTTAATGGCCGTGTTGCGCATCAGTTGCATAGCTGTATCACTCAAGGTCATTGCCGGTGCAACAGTGATTGAATCGCCAGTATGAACACCCATCGGATCAAAATTCTCAACACTGCAGATGATACAAACATTATCATTTGCATCACGCAAAAGTTCCAGTTCAAATTCTTTCCAACCCAATACGGCTTTTTCAACAAGTACTTCATGAATTGGAGAGGCTTCCAACCCGCGGTTCAATGCTTCATCCAAAAAATCTTTGTTGAGTACAAAACCACCTCCCGTGCCGCCGAGTGTAAATGAAGGACGGATCACAAGAGGAAATCCGATCTCCTGGGCAAATTCTTTTCCCTCTAAATGTGAATTCGCAGTTTTAGCAGGAGCAACGGGTACGCCCAGTCGGATCATCCATTGGCGGAATTTTTCCCTATCCTCCGCTTTATCAATTGCTTTAATATCTACACCGATCAATCGTACATTATACTGCTTCCACAAGCCAAGGTCTTCGGCTTCTTTTGCAAGGTTCAATGCTGTTTGTCCGCCCATAGTTGGTAACACAGCATCAATTTGATTCTCCTGGAGGATCTGTTCAATACTTTCAACCGTTAGTGGCAAAAGATACACACGGTCAGCCATCATCGGGTCAGTCATGATGGTGGCGGGATTACTGTTGATAAGAATTACTTTAATACCTTCTTCTCTTAAACTTCTTGCTGCTTGTGTACCGGAATAATCGAACTCACATGCCTGACCAATAATGATGGGGCCAGAACCAATAATTAATACAGATTTAATCGAAGGATCTTTTGGCATTTTTGGGTTTTAATTTAATAGCTGGCAACCGCGAGGACATAAAAAAACCGGGTTTAATACCCGGGGTGCAAAAGTAAGGGAAACAGAGATTTTGATGTGTTGTTATTTCAAATAAATTTTAATTCCGTTACAAATGTTCAATTGTTGTGGAAAGAAGCGATCTCGTAGTCATCAAGGACAACCTCATTTGGACCGGGTTTCATTTTCCTTTCATCACGGGTTTTCATTCTTTTCACCCAACTATTACGGGCTCCTTGCCCTTTTACAGCTCCAATAAACAGGCCGCCAACAACAACTGCTGCAATAAAGATCTTGTGGTTAATTTGTTTCATCTGTCAAAGGTTTTATGGTAATGGTATCAAATTCAATCGATGATTTTCGCTAGGACTACCTTTCGGCATTATTGGAGAAGGACGGCGTTCTAATTCTAAGACAAATGGCGTTCCAAATTTGTTGCACATAGAATAAAAAAAATCCAACTAATTCCACACTTGTGAAATTAATTGGACTTAGTGATGGTGTATTAACTATTTGTTAATTGAAATGTTGACGGTATCTGTATTACAGGTTTGCCTTTATGGAGCAAAGAATAATCAAGGTTTGTGTTAATTTGCTTTCAGTATGATCAAAGACAATTATTTAATTCGACGGACTGCTTTCTTCGTATTACTATTATCATTTTTAAGTAGTAGAAGTCAAACAAGAGGCGACACTAAATACCCGCAAGGGTATTTTGCCAATCCTTTACATATTCCTATGTCGCTAAGTGCAAATTTTGGCGAATTAAGACCGAATCATTGGCACATGGGTCTTGATATAAGAACAGATCAAAAAGAAAACATTCCTGTTTTTGCTTCAGGCGATGGCTATGTGGCGCATATTGGTATCCGGCCACAGAGTTTTGGAAAATTTATTATCATCAACCATCCAAACGGGTATTCTACTTTGTATGCGCATTTGAATGAGTTTTATCCAGCATTAGAAAAATATGTAAGAGAAAAACAAACTGAAAAAGAATCCTGGGCAATTGAAATAAATTTTAGTGAAAAGGATTTTAAAGTAAAAAAGGGAAATGAGATTGCTAAAAGTGGAAATACAGGTGGGTCACAGGGTCCACATTTACATTTTGAAATAAGGGAAACAAAAACTGACAGGAGCCTAAATCCCTTATTGTTTGGCATGCCTTTGCAAGATGATGTTGCGCCTACTTTATTAAAACTTGCGATGTTTGATCGCAGCTTAAGTACGTACGAGCAGACCCCAAAAATATTTTCTTTAAAAAAAACAGACAGCGGTTATGTTATTCCAAAAATGCCGGTATTGAAGACTGGTTTTAAAACATTAAGTTTTGCGATCCAGGCCGTCGATAAGTTCAACGGTTCGCAAAACGGTAATGGGATCTATACTGCACGTATTTTTAAAGATGAAGTACCAATAGCAGAATTTTTTCTTGACGAGATAGATTATAGCGAAACCGAGTATGTCAATGCACAGATAGATTATCGTTATTATAAAGCTGGCAAGGGTTATTTTCAGCATATTTCACCTTTGCCTGGTAGGGAAGAAAGAATCTATCATCTTTATAATCAGGACGGCTTAATTCACCTGGATGATACTTTAAAACATACTATTACCATTCAAGTGGGGGATGCCAATGAAAATTTTTCAAGTGCCAGTTTCCTGATCCAATTTACGAATAGTATTTATACAAATGGAGCTGACCGGAAGTTTGATAACTTTATTCCAGGCAGTGTAAATGTTGTAGAGAAAAAGGACTTCGAAGCATTTCTTCCTGAAAAATGTATATATGATACCATACAGTCAGTTTATAATTCCACTAATTCCACCTTACCGAATGCTGTCTCTGCCTTGCACCAATTGAATGATAATAGTTACCCGGTGCATGAAGAAATGACTATTAGGATCAAACCGGCGATCCAGGTCAAAAAAGAATGGCGTGATAAAATTGTGATCCAAAGAAATGGTGGCAATGCTGTATTAAAGCCAGTATGGCAAGGAGAATGGCTCTCAGCAAAAACAGGAGCATTTGGATCTTTTATTGCATTAGTTGATCTGACTCCTCCACAATTAAACAGCATTGGGAAAGGAGATACTGTAAATCTGAGTCCTGCATCAAGAATTGTATTTACGCCAACTGATAATTCTGGAATAAAAAGTTTTCATGCAGAACTGGATGGCAAATGGCTTATGTTCACCAATGATAAAGGACGAAGCTGGATCTATAAATTTGATGAACAATGTCCTTTTGGTGTGCATGAATTAAAAGTCAGAGTAGAAGATATTGTTGGGAATGTAACAGAAAAAACATGGTGGTTTAAAAAATATCCATACACACCGCCAAAGAAAAAAG
>Ga0207641_10000346_pt1 | contig 55535 bp, 59 predicted proteins | sample KBSSwiS62_FD_184306 | JGI IMG/M metagenome (GOLD analysis project Ga0207641, IMG submission 184306) | Switchgrass rhizosphere microbial communities from Kellogg Biological Station, Michigan, USA - KBS Switchgrass S6-2 (SPAdes) (version 2) | ecosystem: Host-associated > Plants > Roots >...
AAGGTCACAGGTTCAAATCCTGTCCCCGCAACCAACTCAATCCAAAACGCCCGCAACGCAACCCAGTGCCGATATCGCTCCGGCCGCGCAACTCTTGTCGGCCCGCAGCCGGGTCGCCGCCGCACCCGATGCTCCCGCAACCGCCTCCGCCGTGTCACCTGCGCCGATGGACGCACCTCGCGCGGCTTGTTTTGCCTGTCGCGATGCGATGGCGGAACGGCCCCTCCCTGTCCGAAGTTATGTCGCCGGATAGGAGAAAAATCTGTGGGACAGGATGGTTCGGGCTCGGGCGCGGTGTCGATAGGGCAAGAGGATCAGGATCGCGAAACCCGGATGGAAGTGCGGCAGCGCCGCGAGGACGACGGCATCGGCGTCCCGCCGGAAAGCAACCCTCATGTCCAGGTTCCGGGTGCCGAGGCGCCCGGCCACGCCGTGATCGCCTCGAAGTCACCTGCTCCGGCCGATGACGAAGAGGGAGAGATCTGGCAAGGCCGCGCCGACGATCCGGACCATCCCGGCCAGACGCGCCGCGGCGGCCTTGGTGGCGCCGGGCCCGTGCAACCCTGAGCGTGCGCTGTGCCAGCGAAGACCGCACGCCCTCGCCGCGTGGACCTAACTCGTCGGCGTGCGATCGGCGGACGATACCGCTCCGGCCGCGCGCAATGCGGCGATGATCTTCATCAGATGCTGCACATCGTCGACTTCAATCGTCACGTCGTAAGTGTGAAACGCGGCGTCGCGGTGCGCCATCGTCAAGTTGACGATATTGGCGCGTTGCGTTCCGAGAATGCTCGACATTGCGCCTAGCGCACCAGGCTCGTTTTTCACGGTTACGGTGAGTTTGGCCGTGCCGCCGTCGGAACCGTCGCCCCAGGCGAGGTCCACCCAATCCGCATCCTGACCTTCGGCCAGCTTGCGGCAATCGATCGTGTGAACTTCGACAGGCTGGTCTGGTCGGCGCAGGCCGATTATGCGGTCGCCTGGAACCGGCATGCAGCAGCTGGCCAGCTGAAAGGCGACGCCCGGAGTGAGCCCCTTGATCGAAATCGCTTCGCTCTGATGCGTATCCTTGCGGCGCACGCCAGCCTTCTCGGCACTTCCGGGCATCAATGCATCCAGGACCGTCGCATCGTCGACCAGCTTGCGCGCGATCGCTTCCATCAGCGCTTCCTCGTCGGCAAGCTTCAGCCGACCGAGCGCCGCGGGCAATGCATCGGCTCCCAGTCCGGTCGGCAGTCGTTTGACCAGTTCGTCATAGAATTTCCGGCCGAGCGCGATCGTCTCCTCCCGCTCCTTCTGGCGCACGAAGCGGCGGATCGCCGCGCGGGCTTTGCCGGTCAGCGCGAAGTTGAGCCACTCGACCTGCGGCTCCTGCGCCTTGGATCGCAAGATCTGCACCTGATCGCCATTTTCGATCGGCGTCCGCAACGGCACGACCCGTCCGTTGATTTTCGCGCCGACAGTCTGGTCTCCGACATCGGTGTGCACGGCGTAGGCGAAGTCTATCGCGGTTGAGCCCTTGGGCAGCTGGATCAGCTCGCCCGTCGGGCTGAACGCGAAGATGCGATCCTGATACATCGCCATGCGGGTATGTTCGAGTAACTCCTCGGGATTATCGGCATGCTCGAGAATGTCGACGAGATCCCGGATCCAGCTGTGATTGCCATTTTCGCCCGCGAACTGGCCCTGTTTATAGGCCCAATGCGCGGCCAGGCCGTATTCCGCCTGGGCATGCATTTCCTCGGTGCGGATCTGAACCTCGATCCGCATCTTCTCGGAGTGGATGATCGAGGTGTGAAGCGAACGATAGCCGTTCCGCTTGGGGGTGGAGATATAATCCTTGAATCGTCCGGGAACCATCGGCCAGCGGCGGTGCAGGATGCCAAGGGCTTTATAGCAATCGTCCACATCCTTGACGATCACGCGAAAGGCCATCACGTCGGACAGCTGCTCGAAACTGATATGGCGTTCGGCCATCTTCTTCCAGATCGAATAGGGGTGCTTCTCCCGTCCCTGTATGTCCGCAGGTATGCCGGCTCGGCTCAACTGGAGGCGCAGACCTGAACTGATCCGCGAGATGATATCGCCCCCGCCTTCGTGCAGCTGACCCAGCCTTTTGATTATCGAAGCATAGGCATCGGGCTCGAGTTGCTGAAATGCCAGCGTCTGCATCTCGCGCATGAACTCATACATACCGATGCGTTCCGCCAGCGGGGCATAGATATCCATGGTCTCGCGGGCGATGCGGCGGCGCTTCGCCTCCGAAGCGATATGGTGCAGCGTGCGCATATTGTGCAGCCGGTCCGCAAGCTTGACGAGCAGCACCCGAATGTCGCTCGACATGGCGAGCAGGAACTTGCGCAGATTTTCGGCGGCGCGTTCGTTTTCCGTCTGTGCCTCGATCTTCGACAGCTTGGTGACGCCATCCACCAGCCGCGCGATCGACGAGCCGAAACTTTTCTCGATCTGCTCCGGCGTGGCGACGGTGTCTTCGATCGTGTCGTGCAGGATCGCGGTAGCGATCGTCTCGTCATCGAGCTGGAGGTCGGTCAATATACCTGCCACCTCAATAGGATGGCTGAAATACGGATCTCCGCTGGCACGTTTCTGGCTGCCATGCGCCTGCATCGAAAATACATAGGCGCGATTGAGCAGCGCTTCGTCCGCGTCGGGATCGTAGCTCAGTACGCGATCGACCAGTTCATATTGTCTCAGCACCTTACCATGATGGGGTCGGCGCGATGACCGATGCAACAGGCAAAGCGCGGATTTTTGTGGCGGGAAGGCCACATATCAGCGCTAAAGCCCTCCCGGCGCGGGGAGGGTATGATCAGTCGTAGTCCCCGCCGATATTCTGATTCCGCGGCGGAGCGGCCGCGGTCAGGCGTAGCGCCTCGGCCGAAGCTGCCAGCGAGCCGATCTCGTCCGGCGCATCGTCATCGTCGACGCGGACGCGCTGCAGGCCCGATATGACCGCCTCGTGCAGATCCTCGGGCGTAATCGTCTGCTCGGCAATCTCGCGCAACGCCACGACCGGGTTCTTGTCGCGGTCGCGGTCTAGGGTGAGTTCGGCTCCGCCCGAAATCTGCCGTGCGCGCTGGGCCGCGAGCAGCACCAGGTCGAAACGGTTGGGAATCTTGTCGACGCAATCCTCGACTGTGACGCGCGCCATCGAACGCTCCGATCTGACTGGAATTCCGGAAGAGGGCGCGGCTAACAGGACCGCGCCCAAATGTAAAGAAAAATGGACTATTCGTCCGCCTTATAAGCCCAGAAAAGGCCGCACGGAGGGATGTTCCACCATTCGAGATCACGCTCGATACGCGGGAAAAGCGGCTGCAGCACCTTCAGCACGAAGGCGGAATATTGATAGATCAGGAAAGCGCCGCCGGGCCGGAGCGCACGCTCAGTCGCCTCCATGATCGCCTGCGCCATTCCGTTCGGCAGGGTCGAGAAGGGAAGGCCGGACACCACATAATCGGCGTTCTCGAAGCCATGTTCGGCGATGATCTGGTTAACGTCGGCAGCCGAGCCATGCACCGCCACGAACCGCGAGTCCGCGAACCGGCGTCGCAGATAGTTCACGAATACGGGGTTGGTATCTATCGCCAGCAGCGTCGCGTCGGGAGGAAGCCGTTCCAATATGGTGCCGCAGAAGGTGCCGACGCCTGGCCCATATTCCACGAACAGCTTCACCGAGCTCCAGTCCACGGGCGCAAGCATCGCCTCGATCGTCCGCCTCGACGATGGAATGATCGAGCCGATCATCACCGGATGTCGGACGAACTCGCGGAAGAAAAGCGCGAGCGGGTGGACCGAGGAGGTGGCGGACGCCCTTTGATCGGCGCTGCCTAGCGCCTGTTCCGCCGAAAAATCACCCATGATGTTCCTGTTGGGCCTTTGAACTTGCCCCCCCTTGCAAATGCTGGCGGCAAAGGCAAGCGTCCCCCGTAACGGATAGGACGAATATGGTGTGAGAAGCGTTGGAAAGCGCCCGCCGTTCCGGCGCTGGGAAAAAAAGAGGCCGACCCGAAGGCCGGCCTTTTAAGTTTTTAGGAGAGGATGCCTGAAAGGCCCGCTCTTATTGCGTCGCAAAATAATTCGGCGCAAATGCGAAATCAGCAGATGCAATTGCATTTTACGCAATCGAGATCCGTGGTAAGAAGGGCGAGCGCCGGGCATTTTCCCTGGTTCGTCGACGATTCGATTCTTTTGCATTGCAACGTAAACCTGGCTCTGGTGGAGATTAGGCCATGCGAAGACTCCCTCCGCTGACAGCCATAGAAGCGTTCGTTCAAGTCGCCCGGCTCGGATCGGTCAAGGCCGCGGCTGAGGAACTCGCGCTGTCCTCCCCCGCACTGAGCCGGCGCGTCCAGGCGCTCGAGCGGTTCATGGGCCGCAATCTTTTCGAGCGACGACACCAGGCGATGATGCTGTCCTCCGCTGGCCAGATGCTTCTCGCTCGCATCGCGCCCGCACTGGACGCGCTGACGCTCGCCATCGACGCGAGTTCCGGCGAAAGCGAACTCGTCCGCCTGCGACTCGGCGTAATGCCGCTATTCGCGTCGCAGCGGCTGATGGCGCGCCTCCCGGAGTTGCGGGAGAGGCATCCTGAACTTCATATCGATATCGACACGGGCGCGCACGCGCTGGCGCGACTCGGCGAGGGGCTTGATGCGGCGATCGTTCTCACCCGAGACGTCGATGCGAGTCTCTATTCACGCCGTATCGATCGGGACACCGTGGTCGCCATTGTCAATCGCAGCCTGCTCAGCGGCCGCTACCCCGTGAGCCGGGTCGAGGATATCGGGCGGCTCACCATCTTCCTCCACCGAGACATGCCGGAGCTTTTCACCTTTTGGCGCGAGGCCCTGGGACAGCCCGATCTGGAGCCGGCAGCGGTCGACCATTTCGACTCCGGCCAGTTGATGCTCGACGCGGCGGCGCAGGGTTTGGGCGTCGCGCTCATGCTGAGCAGCCATCTGGAGGACGCCCATGACGAGCGGCTGACCAGCTTGTTCGATGAGAGAGTGGACAGTCCCTATGGCTATTGGTTCGCTTGCCGGCGCCCCGCGCTGTCGAGTCGGGCGGTCAGGCTGTTCCATGACTGGCTCTTCGGGAGCGAGCCCGTGCCCGCCTAAGCATGAGCGCGGATCTAATGGAACGGGCGGCTGATAGTCATTCCCAAGCGGGCAGGCTCCGCTTTCGCTGCGAAAGCGGAGCCTGATCGATCACAGGTCGGCGGCGACCTTCATCTTCACGATCTTGCCCGGTTCGCGGGGGGGCTCGCCCTTGGGGAGACCGTCAACATGCTCCATGCCCGATTCCACGACGCCCCAGACGCTATATTGCCCATCGAGGAAGCGCGCATCGTCGAAGCAGATGAAGAATTGGCTGTTCGCACTGTTCGGATTCTGCGAGCGGGCCATGGAGCAGACCCCGCGAATGTGCGGCTCACGGCTGAACTCGGCCTTGATGTTCGAAAGATGCGAGCCACCCATGCCGGTCCCAGTCGGGTCGCCACCCTGCGCCATGAAGCCGCTGATCACGCGGTGGAAGACCACGCCATCGTAAAAGCCCTCGCGCGCAAGCGTCTTGATTTGCGCGACATGGTCCGGGGCGAGATCGGGGCGGAGGGTGATGACTACGTCGCCGCCTTCGAGCGTCATGATCAGGGTGTTTTCGGGATCGGCCACTTGGCTCTCCTTTGGAATCGAATGAAGTTGGCCGCTGCTCCTATCGGCAGATCGATGGCGAAGCGAGCGATGATTGGGCTCGACCTGTCGATTGACCGGCGGCAGCCCCGCATGCGCCTCCGATCGAGGCTGCATCCGGGGTTTCGGCGCATTGCGGAGACGGCTTTGTATCCCTAAAGCGCTTCGACCGGCGAGGCAGCGGAGGGCGCATGGGCGAAACCGAAAGTGATGCTGTCGACGCCGCGGTGCCGGAAGCGCTCCACGACGAGGACGATCGGCTTAAATCATCATTCGTCGACGCGGTGATACAATGCGTCGAAACCGGGGACGACGATGGCGCGCGCGCGCTTGTCGCGCCGCTCCACCCTGCCGATATCGCGGATCTGTTCGAGTTGGCGCCGCACGACCTTCGGCGTCCGATCGCCGCGGCGATCGCGGAGCTGCTTGACGGCGATGTGCTCTCGGAGATGAACGAGTGGGTGCGCGACGAGCTCATCGAGGCCCTCGCGCCGCACGAGGTGGCCGAGATTGCCACCCAACTGGATACCGACGACGCCGTCGCAATCATCGAGGAACTCGAAGAAGAAGAGCAGCGCGCCGTGCTGCGTGCGATGGAGCCGGACGATCGCGCCGCGATCGAAGAGGCGCTCTCCTATCCCGAGGAGTCCGCCGGCCGCCTGATGCAGCGCGACCTGATCGCGGTGCCGGAGCATTGGACGGTCGGCGACGTCCTCGACTATCTCCGCCGGAACGAGGACCTGACCACCGACTTTTGGGAAATCTTCGTCGTCAACGCCGCGCATCATCCGGTGGGGACCTGTAAGCTCAGCTGGGTGATGCGCACCCCGCGCGAAATCGCGATAAGCGATGTCATGCAGCGCGAGCAGACGCTTATCCCGGTCGACATGGACCAGGAAGAGCTTGCCCTCCGCTTCCAGAAATACGCGCTGATCTCGGCGGCCGTGGTCGATCATAACGGCCGGCTCGTCGGCATGATCACGGTCGACGATGTTGTCCATATCATTCAGGAGGAGGCGGGAGAGGATATTCTCAAGCTGTCCGGCGCGGGCGACGGCGACATCAACGAGCCGATCCTGCAGACGGTCAAGGTGCGCCTCTCCTGGCTCGTCGTGAACCTGCTCACCGCTGTTCTCGCCGCGTCGGTGGTGGGTCTTTTCCAGGGTACGATCTCGAAACTGGTCGTGCTCGCCGTGCTCATGCCGATCGTCTCCGGAATGGGAGGCAATGCGGGGACCCAGACGATGGCGGTGGCCGTGCGCGCGCTTGCGCTGAACCAACTCACCTCCTCGAATACCGCCCGCATGATCCTGCGCGAGTTCCGCATCGCCATCGCCAACGGCTTCTGCCTGGGCGCGATAATCGGACCGGCGGTGACCCTGATCTACGACAATAGCGATCTGGGCATCGTCATCTGCATGGCGATGGTAATCAACAACATCACCGCCGGACTCGCCGGTATTCTCGTGCCGGTCGGCCTCGACAAAGCGGGTGCGGATCCTGCGGTCTCCTCGGCGGTGTTCGTTACCGCCGCCACCGACATCATGGGCTTTTTCTCCTTCCTCGGCCTCGCTGCGCTCTGGGGCCTTCACGGCTGACCGGCCGCGTTCTGCGGGGAGCCGGCGGGCGGGTTGATCCCGCGCAATGTCGCGCCGATATGGGCGGCATGAGTGGACTACATCTCACCAAGATCGCCTTCGGCTGCGAGAGTTTCGACGACTTACGACGTCGCCTGCGGGATCGGATCGATCGCGGGGAGATCATCCGGCTGGATACGCGTTACCGACCGAAGCGCGAGGAGGATCTGGCCGGCGGATCGCTGTTCTGGATAGCGCAGCATCGGTTCGGCCTGCGACAGAAGCTGGTTGGCTTCGACGAAATCGAGGGCGGCCGTTGTGCCATCCTGCTGGCGCCCGAGCTCATCGAGGTCGAACCCCGTCTGCGTCGGGCGCACCAGGGATGGCGTTACCTGTCGGGTCCGGACGCGCCGCCCGACATCGGGGGCAGCGAGGCCGAGGGCGACATCCCTGCCTCGCTCAAGGTCGAACTGGCGACGCTGGGGCTGATCTGAGCTCGGGGCGTCGATCGAGCATCGCGCGGAAAGGCAGGTAGTGGGGTTTTCCGCAGATGGTGACGCGACAAAAAGGATTTGGAGCAAGCTGCACGACAGTCTCTGCGTCATCGGGCTCCGCAGCGTAACCGACCCGATCCCACTCTGCTTCCGGTGCAGCGCGGGCGACCCCCTATGACGATGTCGCCCGATCCCGCGAGGTTCGCCCGCGCGACGCGCGTGGGGCCGACCAGAAGATCGCCGGACCCGGTAACGGATGCGGTCAATAGCCCCACGGCCAAGCCGTTGCCTCGGAAGTCTCCCGAGCCACGCAGCGAGACGTCGCTGCGGCCCGTCCGGCCGCCCGCTACGACGATATCGCCCGATCCGGTGACTTCCGCTGCAAACCGCCCGGCGTCGAGCCAGCCGATCGTCAGTTCGCCCGATCCGGTGAGCAGCACGCTGAACATGCTGGCGCGGATGCGGTCGATACCGACGCTGCCCGATCCCGTCGTCTCCAGCGCCTGTAGCGAGGGCACCGCGACATCGATCCGTATCGCTTCCGCCTTCCCCCGGTTCAGCGCCGGCCAATTCCCTCCGCGCTCGCTGGTCACGACCAGCACATCGCCCTTCCTTGCGACGATAAGCTGGTCGAGACCTGATCGGGGGCCGCGCGCGACCGCCGCCGCCGGCGCGCCGGTGTGGACCCGAAGATCGAAGGGCCCATCAACCTTGAGCCGGGTGAAGCCTGCCACCGGAAAAGATCGCGTCGCTGCCGCGACCGGAGCCGCGATTGCCAGCGACAGGATGGCGGCAAGGCCCGCCGCGTGCATGCCCTCTCCTTCTTTGTTCCTATTGTTATACTGGGGAACGCTCTCGGCGTACAGGTGGGCCAAAACAAAAGGGCGGCCCGTGGGCCGCCCTCTTCGGTACCATTATGACATCGATTATTTGTTATGAATTGCTGCAGCCTTGCGAAGGATCTCGAGGATCTTGTCTTGCGCAGCCGGTTCGTCGATCGCTTCCATGGCCGCCAGTTCACGTGCAAGGCGGCTGGTCGCGGCCTCGAAGATTTGGCGCTCCGAATAACTTTGTTCGGGCTGGTCATCGGCGCGGAACAGATCGCGGACCACTTCGGATATGGAGACGAGGTCACCCGAGTTGATCTTCGCTTCATATTCCTGGGCGCGGCGCGACCACATGGTACGCTTGATCTTGGGCTTTCCCTTGAGAGTGGTCAGCGCTTCGGTCATCGTCACGTTCGACGAAAGCTTGCGCATGCCCACGGCTTCCGCCTTGTTGGTCGGGACACGCAGCGTCATACGCTCCTTCTCGAAGCGCAGCACGTAAAGTTCGAGTTTGGCTCCCGCAATTTCCTGGCTTTGGAGTTCGACCACGCGGCCGACACCATGCTTGGGATAAACGACATAATCGCCGACGACGAAGCTCAGCGCCTTGGCAGCCATTCAATAGACCTTTCGTTGAGGTACTACGCAGACTCGTCCGATCCGCCTACCTCGGCGGCCCACGGCAATCTTGACGCAGATTATCACAGGTTCCTTGTTGCAGGCGCTTCGGAAATGCGCCCGATGCCGACGGTGTAACAGATTCGTAAGCGAAAAGCCAGCATTTTGGGCATTTCGCTTCGACAAGCCGTGCCAGTATCGCCGTGTGAGGGATTGATGGCCCGTCGGCTCCGGCAGCGAGCCCCTAGTCGCCCTGGCCAGGCTCCGGTGAGAAATAGGCATCATACTTGCCGCTCACGCCTTTGAACTCGTCGGCGTCGGCCGGCGCCTCGCGCTTGCGGGTGATGTTGGGCCATTGCGCCGAGAAGGTCGTGTTAAGTTCAAGCCACTGCTCCAACCCCGCCTCAGTGTCTGGCAGGATCGCCTCGGCGGGGCATTCCGGCTCGCACACGCCGCAATCGATGCACTCGCTCGGGTTGATGACGAGCATGTTGTCGCCTTCATAGAAGCAGTCAACCGGACACACCTCCACGCAGTCCATATACTTGCAACGAATGCAGGCATCGGTGACGACGTAGGTCATTGTTGCTCCCTCGGCTGACGCGCCCCGTTAAGTTGCCGACACCCGCGCGTCAACTGGGGGTGAGAGATCGGTATAACAAGCCATTGCTTCCAGTGCAGGCCCGCGGCGAAGGGGAATCATTTCGATTCTGACGACACGCACCCGCCCGTCCAGGGGGAAGGTCAGGACGTTGCCGATCCTGACATTTGCGTGCGCTCGGTCGACGACACGGCCGTCGATGCGCAGATGGCCGTCGGCGGCGACCGCCTGGGCCAGCGCCCGGGTTTTGGTCAGTCGGGCGAACCAGAGAAACTTGTCGAGGCGCATCGGCCTATAGGGTTCCCGTTCGCGGCCGGGTTCCCGGCCAGAGGTCGGCGAGCGCGCCAAACGCATTGCCAGGCCTTGCCGGGGATTTTGGGCGTGGCGCCCGCTTGCCCTTCCATATCCACGCATCGGTGCCGCCGGACGGCGCCGCGCGGAAGCCAAGGGCAAGCATGAGTTGTGCGAAGCTCGCGTGGCGCAAGCCGAGCGAAGTCGGCAAGCCCGGATCCGGGGTGAAGGACTTGCGGCCCGTGCGCGCGTCATGCGCCAATCGCGCAAGCCTCTCGACCAGGTCGACCCGCAGCATCTGGGCGCCGAGCGCGCGATAACCGGCGCGGATCATTGCCTCGCAATTGGCCGAATCGCCGGGCGTGGCGATCGAGACCGCGCCGGCGATCGGGAGTTCGGGCATCACCTGCTCCTCCGCGGCGGCGAACAGCGCCAGACGCCACCGTGTCGGTTCGGGCTTGAGCAGGGTCGGCGAATAGACGTCGATCGTGCCGAGCTTGACGTCGAGCCGTTCGGCGCGCGAACGGCCCTCGCGGTCGAGATGCTCGATCGCCGACGCTACCTGCGCGCGCGTGATGATACCTCCCGCTTCAGCCAGCGGCGACAGCAGCGCGCGAAGTGAGGGCTCGCAGGCAGGATCACGCGCCGCCTCGAAATATCGCGCGAGCGGCTTCAACTCGCGCTGGATACGGCCTTCGAGCCATGCCGCGAGGCGTTGTTCGACCCCGGTGCGATCGGCCGGCGAGAGGCTGTCGAGCGCGCGGTGAAGGCGGATGCGAGGGGTCAGCAGTGTGCGGCCGGGTTCCAGTCGCGCGACGACGTCGCCGCGCCAGAAGATCGCGACCGGCCGGCCCACGTCGGTCGCCAGGCTGAAATATATGTCCTCGTCGGCGGCGAGCTGGCGAGAGCGCGCGGAAAGCTCGACTCCGAGCCGCCGCTCGGCCGCCGCCATCAGCCGCTTCATGTCGCCATGGCGCGCGCGATGATCGGGCTTGAAACGAAATCCGATCAGTTGGCCGATCGGTTCGCCGTCGACGGTGACGATGCCTTCCTCATCGACCTTGACCGGCAGCAGCAGATCGCCGCCCTTTGCGCCGAGATCGCGCATGAGCACCGACGTCCGCCGGTCGACGAAGCGCTGGGTCAGTCGCTGGTGGAGTGCATCCGACAGCTTCTCCTCGAGCGTGCGGGTGCGCTCTGCCCAGTGGCTTGCATCGGCCAGCCAGTCGGCGCGGTGGGCAATATAAGCCCAAGTGCGTACCCCGGCGATGCGGTCGGACAGCGTCTCGACATCGCCCTGAACGCTGTCGAGCCGCGCCAACTCTTCGGCGAACCAGCTTTTAGGCAGATGGCCGTCGCCTTCGCTGAGATGGCGGAAGATGCGCGCGACCAGGCGGCCATGCGGCTCGGCGCCCGTCTTGCGGAAATCGGGCAGCCCGCAGGCGCCCCATAGTCGCGCGATCATCGCCGGGCCGCGCGCCCGCGCGCGCACCCAATCCTCCTCGGCGAGCCGCTTGAGTACGGCGAGATCGATCGCCTGGGGAGCGGCGCGCAGGACCGGCCGGTGGGGCCGCCGCTCGAGATCCGCGATCAGCCCGTCGACGCTGTCGAGCGCGGGATTGCCCTCACGCCAATAGAGATGTTCGATCGGCGGGAAATGATGCCCCTCGATCGCGTCGATCTCCTCATCCTCGAACCTCGCGCCGCCGCCTTCGAGAGCGAGCGTGCCGAAAGTGCCGTCGCGCTGGTGACGGCCCGCGCGGCCGGCAATCTGCGCCATCTCCGCGATCGTCAGGCGGCGCGCGCGGCGACCGTCGAACTTGCGCAACGACGCGAAGGCGACATGTGCGACGTCCATGTTCAGGCCCATGCCGATCGCATCGGTCGCGACCAGATAGTCGACCTCGCCGGCCTGAAACATCGCGACTTGGGCGTTGCGCGTACGCGGGGAAAGCGCGCCCATCACCACGGCGGCACCCCCGCGCATGCGCCGCAGCATCTCGGCGACCGCATAGACCTCCTCGGCGGAGAAGGCGACGATCGCCGAACGCGGCGGCAGGCGCGAAAGCTTGGTTGCGCCGGCATAGGACAAGGTGGAGAAGCGAGGTCGGCCGATGATCTCGGCGTCGCGGATCAGCGCGCGCACCATCGGCCGCAGCGATTCCGAACCGAGGATCATCGTCTCGTCACGGCCTCGCGCGCGAAGCAGTCGGTCGGTGAAAACATGGCCGCGCTCGGGATCCGCACCGAGCTGCGCCTCGTCGAGCGCGACGAACGAAAAGCTGCGATCGAGCGGCATCGATTCCGCGGTGGTCAGGAAATATTGCGCGCCGGGCGGCAGGATCTTCTCCTCGCCGGTGATCAGTGCGACCCGTTCCTTGCCTTTGATGCCGACGACCCGATCATAGACCTCCCGGGCGAGCAGCCGCAGCGGGAAGCCGATCATGCCGCTGGAATGCCCGCACATCCGCTCGATCGCGAGATGCGTCTTGCCCGTGTTGGTCGGGCCCAGCACGGCGACGACCGACTGGGCAGCGAAGTTCGACATGCGCCATAGATTGGCAGGCGATGGCACGAACGCAAGCACGAACCGGTGTCGATCGGCGGCCTCCACCGTTCCGACTCGGTTCATGGACAAAAGGACTCGGCTCGCCGCATTCGACGATAATCCAATCGCCAATTAGTTTGACTTTAACCATGCTCAGGCAGATTGCTGCTGCCCGATGAGAAAATGTCGCGTCAGGGCAAGTAGATAGGCATTTTTGACCGAGGGGCTGGGGGCATTGTTCCAAAGCGAAGGCCAAGGTTTCGGGGGCGGAGGCCACGCGGTGCGCGCTAGCGCGGGAGCGCTGGTCCTCGCTCGCCCCAATCGTTTTCCCGCCCTCGGTGAGGTGGTGGACCGCCTCGTCGGCTCCGATCTCGTCGTCGATCTCGGCGCCCGCATCGGTTCACGCGAATGGTATCGCGGCCTGTTCACCTGCCTGGGCCTGTGCACCGCCGCCGGCATGATGACGCCGACCTTCAAGCCGATCGACTTCATGCCGCAGACTCCGATGCCGGCCGCGGTGCGTGAGGAAGCGCGCGTCCAGGCGATCGCGCCGCTCGCGCTCGGTGGCGATACCGGCCGCCGGCTTGCTGCAACGAGCCTGGTCGAGCCGCTGACCGATACGCCCGAGCGGCCCCGCATCGAGCTGACCGCTACGCTCGGCCGCGGCGATGGCTTCGATCATGTCCTCGAGCGTGCTGGCGTTTCCCGCTTGGAATCGCAGACCATCTCAACGCTCGTCGGGGACTCCGTCCCGCTCTCCGATATCGACGCCGGCACCCGGATGGATCTCGTTCTCGGCCGCCGGGCGGTCAAGACCGATCCGCGTCCGCTAGAAGCGCTGGCCTTCCGCGCCCGCTTCGATCTGAGGCTCGAGGTCGCGCGAGTCGACGGACAGCTCCGGCTGAAGCGCATTCCGATCGCGGTCGATCATACGCCGCTGCGCATCCAGGGGCAGGTCGGCTCCAGCCTCTATCGCTCGGCGCGCTCGGCAGGCGTTCCTGCCGGAGCCCTCGAAAGCTTCATCAAGGCGATCTCGCAGAAGCTGTCGATGCGGGGCATCGGCTCGGACGCACGCTTCGATGCGATCATCGAGCATGCCCGTGCCGAGACCGGCGAGGTCAAAATCGGCGCGTTGCTGTTCGCCGGCATCACCGAGGGCCGGAAGAAGGTCCAGATGGTCAAATGGTCGGCCAATGGCCGCGATCAATGGTATGACGCAGCGGGTGTCGGCGAGACGCGCGGCGTGATGCAAAGGCCCGTGCTCGGCCATCTCACCTCGAGTTTCGGCATGCGTTTCCATCCGATCCTCGGCTTTTCGCGGATGCACCAGGGCATGGACTTCGCCGCCCCGATGGGTGCTCCGATCGTAGCTGCCACCGATGGCGTCGTCAGCTTCGCCGGCAGACATGGCGGACATGGCAATTATGTCCGCCTCAACCATGCCGGCGGCATCTCGACCGGATATGCGCATATGAGCCGCATCATCGCGCGTCCGGGTGAGCGGGTCCGCCAGGGCCAACTGATCGGCTATGTCGGCTCGACCGGCCTCTCGACCGGGCCGCATCTCCATTATGAGGTCTTCCGGAACGGACAGGCGATCAATCCGGTCTCGATGAAATTCACCACCGTCGACCAGCTTTCGGGCCGCGATCTCGCGGGTTTCAAGGCGAAGCTCAATAGCCTGCTCGCCGTTCGCGTCGGCGGCGGCGGTGACGTGAAGGCCGCCGAAGCCAAATCCGAAGATGACCGATCATCGAAGGCGAAGACGGCCGGCAGGGCCAAGGACAGGAAGGCTGCCGCCGAGAGAGCCTGAGTTCCGAACTCCAAAGGCGGAACCTGTGTTGGCATCTGCTCATCGATCCGAGCGGTTCCTCTAGGAACCAGTGGACGTCGCACCGCCCCAGAATGAAATTTGGGCCAGCCTTGAACGTCCTGAACGATCGTCCTAAATCCGCCCTCCAGATCGAAGGAGGCTGTCATGAACAATCGGAACTGCGTCGCCCGACCCGTTCCCTTTGCTCTGGTGTCCTATGTCCGCCTTCCTCACGATCGATTCCCTGTCGCTGGCGGCGCCTGACGGCCGTTCGCTCGTCTCCGACCTGACCCTGTCCTTCGGCCGCGAGCGCAGCGGTATCGTCGGCCGGAACGGTTCGGGCAAATCCACCTTGCTCCATGCGATCGACGGTCGTGTGCCGGTGCGTGCCGGGACGATCGTCACGCGCGGTTCGATCGGGCTGCTGCGGCAGGATCTTGCAGCTTCGGGCGAAAGCGTCGCCTCTGCGCTGGGCATCGCAGCCGATCTTGACCGATTGAGGCGCCTCGCGGCGGGACTGGGCAGCGTCGAGGACGTGGCCGAGGCGAACTGGTCGCTGGACGAGCATATCGCCGCTGTCTTCGCGGAGGTCGGGCTTGAGCCCGCTTTGCTCGGCCGTGCCTTCGGCTCGCTCAGCGGTGGCGAGCGGATGCGGCTGGCGGTGGCGCGCATGCTGATCGAGGCACCCGATCTGCTGCTGCTCGACGAGCCGACCAACAATCTCGATGCCGCCGGTCGGGAATTGGTCGCGCGGCTGGTCGCTGGCTGGAAAGGCGGGGTGATCGTCGCCAGCCACGACCGCGCGCTCCTGGAGGGGGTGGTCCAGCAGCAGCGCGAGCGCAAGGCGCAGCGCGACCGGGCAGGACGGGTGGAAAGGATCAGGGGCAGCAACAGCAAATTGCTCCTCGACGCGAAACGCGACCGGTCCGAACGCACCGAAAGTCGCGACGCGGCCCTCGCCGAGCGCCAGCGCACCGCCGCCCGCGCGACCCTCGACGCCGCCCGCGCGGCTGTCGAGCGGTTGACACCCGTGCGGATCGATCTGCCGCCGAGCCGGTTGCCGTCCGATCGCCTGCTGGTCCTGTGCGAGGAGGTCGAACTCCGGCGCGGCGAGCGGCGCATCGTCGGTCCCGTCTCGTTCGAGCTGCGCGGGCCGCGCCGGATCGCACTGGTTGGTCCCAATGGCGCAGGCAAGACGTCGTTGCTCGACATGCTGCGCGGGCCGCTCGCGCCGACCGCGGGCAGGCTGTTCGTCCGGCGCGAGAACATGGCGCTGCTCGACCAGCATATAGCGATGCTCGATCCCTCGGCCACTATTCTCGCCAATCTCCAACGCCTTCATCCGGACCTTCCCGTGCATCGGGCGCGGGAGGCGCTGGCGCGCTTTGGTTTCCGCAACCGGGCGGCGCTGCGGATCGTCGAGAGCTTGAGCGGCGGCGAGAGGCTGCGCGCCGGCCTTGCCTGTGTATTGTCGGCGTGGAGGCTACCCGACCTGCTGCTGCTCGACGAGCCGACCAACCATCTCGACATCGAGTCGATCGAACTGCTCGAAGCGGCGCTGGCCGATTATGATGGCGCACTGATCGTCGTTAGCCATGATTCGGTCTTTCTCGATGCCGTCGGGATCGAGGAGCGGATCGCGCCGAATGTCGACCGGCGCCTTTTCGACGTCCCGCCGTCGCGCTAGGCTCATGCACCGGCTTGGATGGAGGGACGCGTGATCGACCAACAGGGTATTTTCCTCGGGGCCAGTCCGGGCGCCTCCGGCCCAGTTCCACAATATCTCAACCTGCGCCGCGCCAACCGCCACGGCCTGATCGCGGGCGCGACCGGCACCGGCAAGACGGTGACGCTGCAGGGCATTGCCGAGAATTTCTCGGCGGCGGGCGTGCCGGTCTTCCTGGCGGACGTGAAGGGGGATCTGGCTGGCGTCTCGATGGCAGGTGCCGCGACCGCGAAAAATGCCGACAAGCTTGTGGCGCGCGCCGCCGAGATCGGGATGGCGAATTTCGTCTGGGCCGACAATCCGGCTATCTTCTGGGATCTGTTCGGGGAGCAGGGCCATCCGATCCGCACGACCATTTCGGAAATGGGCCCGCTGCTGCTTGCTCGGCTGATGCAGCTGAACGAGGTGCAGGAAGGCGTGCTCAACGTCGCTTTCCGCTATGCGGACGAGCAGGGCCTGCTGCTGCTCGACCTCGGCGATCTCCAGGCGATGCTTGCCTATTGCGCCGAGAATGCGGCCGAGCTGTCGGCCCGATATGGCAATGTCACGAGGGCCAGCGTAGGCTCGATCCAGCGCCAGCTTCTCCAACTCGATGCCCAGGGTGGCGCGCTTTTCTTCGGCGAGCCCGCGCTCGACATCCACGATTTCCTCGGGGTGGACGATAAGGGGCGCGGCTATATCAACGTGCTCGCGGCCGACAAGTTGATGCAGAGCCCGAAACTATACGCGACTTTCCTGCTCTGGCTGCTCAGCGAACTGTTCCAGACGCTTCCCGAGGTCGGCGATCCCGACAAGCCCAAGCTCGTCTTCTTTTTCGACGAGGCGCACTTGCTGTTCGAGGACGCGCCCAAGGCGCTCAACGACAAGATCGAGCAGGTCGTTCGCCTGATCCGCTCGAAGGGTGTCGGCGTCTATTTCGTCACCCAAAACCCGATCGACATCCCCGGAGATGTGGCGGCGCAACTCGGCAACCGCATCCAGCACGCTCTCCGCGCCTTCACGCCGCGCGACCAAAAGGCGATCGAGGCCGCGGCGGACACCTTTCGGATCAACCCTGATCTCGACGTCGCCACGGCGATTACCGAGCTGAAAGTGGGAGAGGCGCTGGTCTCGGTGCTGCAGGATGATGGCAGCCCGTCTATCGTCCAGCGCACGTTGATCGCGCCGCCGCATTCGCGGCTGGGGCCGATCGACGCCAAGGAGCGATCGATCATCCAGTCGATCTCACCCGCCGCCGGCAAATATGACGATGTCGTCGATCGCGAGTCGGCCGAGGAGCTGCTGGCCGCCAAGGCCGACGCGGCGGTCGCGTCAGCGGCCGCGGCGAAGGCGCAGGCCGAGGCGGACAAGGTGGCGGCCGTGCAAGCCAGGACCGAAGCGAAGCAGCGGGAAGCTGCGCTGAAGGAGCAGGCGCGTATCGATGCAGCAGCGGCGCGCGACGCGGCGAAGCCGTCCTCCATGGATCGCGCGATCCAGTCGGCGACCCGCGCTGCGGCCTCTTCGGTCGGCAGGCAAGTTGCCAATGAAATCGGTCGCGCGGTCTTCGGGGGCGGGCGGCGCAACGGTTCGGGTGGGATTGCCGGTCAGGTCGTCCGCGGGATTTTGGGTGGATTGTTCAAATAGCGGTCTGTCCCAGGCCACTCGCAAGAAGGATCATGGTCAACCCTGGCGGCCCTGATTGCGCCAGCGGGCGATGACTTGCTCGACCAGTGCGTCCTCATTGCCGGTATGCCGCCACAACTCCGAGAAGACGGGATCGTGCGAGGCCGGGCGCAAAGCTTCGTCGAGATCGTCGAACGCGACGCGGATCGGGATCGCGACACCTTCGCCGCAGATGATCGCTTCGCGGTTGCGTAGCGCCTGGATCGAGTTGAGGAAGCCGCGTGAACCCTCGGGCATCGCCGCCTTGACGAAGGCCTGATCGCGTTCGTTGTTCAGGCGCATCGCGATGATCGTGCCGCATTGGGAGAGCACGCCTTCGGCCAGGTCCGAAGGCCTTTGCGTGACGAGCCCCAGAGACACGCCATATTTGCGGCCCTCCTTCGCGATTCGCTCGAGGATCCGGCGGACCGGGCCGTTGTTGGCCGAGCGGTCGGATGGCACGTAGCGATGAGCCTCCTCGCATACGAGCAGGATTGGATGCTGCGCGTCGCCGCGCGCCCAGATCGCATAATCGAATACGCAACGCGCCAGCACCGACACCACGACCGAGGTGATCTCGGAAGGTATGCCGGATATGTCGATCACCGAGATCGGCTTGCCTTCGCCGGGCAGACGGAAGATGCGCTTGATGAAGCTTTTCATGCTGTCGCCGACGAGCATGCCCGAGAACATGAAATGATAGCGGGGATCCGAACGGATTTCGTCGATCTTCTGCTTGAGGCGCAGATAGGGCGCGCTGTTGGACGCCTTGTCGAGCTTGCCCATCTCCACCTGCAGGATGCCGGTGAGATCGGACAGCACATAGGGAATGGGGCTGTCGACGGTGATCCGCGCAACCGCCTCGGCCGCGCGATTCTTCTGGCGCGCGGCAAGCAGGCATTTGGCGAGGATGTCGGCGTCCATCTGGCGCTCGGCGCCGCTGGTCGTCAGCAGCACCTCGCAATGTTCCTCGAAATTCATAAGCCAATAGGGCATGGCGAGGTTCGAGACGTCATAGGCCACGCCGACCTGATCGAAGGCGGCGGCATATTCGCCATGCGGGTCGAGCATGACGACATGGCCGGCAGGGGCCGTCTGGCATATACGGTGGAGGATCAGCGCGGTCGCGGTCGATTTGCCGGTGCCCGTCGAACCGAGAAGCGCGAAATGCTTGCCGAGCATGGCGTCGATGAGCAGGGGCGCGCGGGTGGAACAGGTCGGATGGACGGTGCCGATCTCGATATGCGGCACGTTGCCTGCGCTGAAGATTGTGCTCATGTCGCTGGTCGACACGGCGTGGACCGCCGTGCCAGGCAGCGGATAACGGGTCACGCCGCGGGTGAAGCCGGCCATCTGGCCATCGGGGGCGATCTTCCCTTCGCCTAGGAAGGTGATGCCGGCGGCAATTTCGCTGCCTTCGCTGTCGAGGCTGTGGACTGTGGCGATCACGCAGCGGCCCGCGACGGTCATCTTGAGCATCGAACCGATCTCGCCGGCCATCGCGACCCCGGCGTCGCCGTCCTTCGCGATCAGATCGAGGAGCTGAGGGTTGAGTCGCGTCTCGGCTTCGCCCCCCGAAACGCTCTCGATTCTGCCCAACGGCGTGACCGCAAGGCCCGCCGCCTGTTCAAATGACGTGGTTGTGGCGAAATCGTTCATCCATCCTTCCCCCTGTCCCGACGGGCGGGGTGTAGGGGACAGCGGTTAACAAACCGCTGAGCGCGGACGTCGAGCGCCGTCAACGACAGCGCCGAATCAGTCGCGGAAGCGCCTGAAAGCCGTGCTCGCCGCCGCGCCGAGCAATAGCGACAAGGCCACTGCCGTAAGCCCGTAAAGGAAACTGTGATCGATGCTTGCCTTGGTCACGAAGGCTTCGACGCCCGATTTGTCGATGTCGATGTCGCGAGTCGCGGCGGCGATCACGCGGCCTTTCTCTATCAGGAAGGTCTCTGCGGTGTACCGGCCGACCGGGACACGGGCCGGGACCGCGATCCGCGCCCGATAGAGCACGCCCTCGCTGATTTCCACGCCGTGCGCGGTTTCGGAATAATAGCCGCCACGGGTCTTTAGATCGACCAATCCTTCCTCGAAGCGCCGTTCCTCTTCCGGGTAGTCGCTGCTGGCCGGCGAGAGCTGCAGATTGTCGATTCCAAGCTCGTATATGACTGCGGTGCGAGGATCGACGATCGTGCCGATCGGCTTCGACGACGCGAGCGCATAGAAGGACGGCACCGAGCGGAAGCTGGAACTGTGGGCGTTGACCCACATTCCGGCGACCTTCCGCTTCTCGCGGATCAGGACCGGTTGTGAGGGGCCTTTCACGACCACGGCGATCTGGGCGTCGTCGCTCGGCGCCCGGCCACCGGGGTAGAGGATCGCGCCGAACAGCAACAGCTCCGCCCCTGTGAAACTGTAGATGATGTCGATCTTCCGCTGCGACACATCGGGCACGAGCCGGGGACGCTCCGCCGACAGGAGGAGCGGTGCAAGCAGGAGGAGAATGGACTTTTTCACAGCGCCTGGACCGTGAATATCTCGGCCGGACGCCATGTCAGTCCGAGCAGCATCCGGATCGCGACCACGAGCACGATGAAGGCCAGCGCGAGTCGCAGATATTCCGGCTTCATCTTCAGCGCGATCCGGGTGCCGAACTGCGCGCCTAACACGCTGCCGATCAACAGCAATGCGGTAAGGACAAGGTCCACCGCCCTTGTGGTGAGCGCGTGGACCATCGTCGTTGCTGCGGTAACAAAAAGGATCTGGAACAGCGATGTCCCGACCACGACCCGCGCCGGCATACCGAGAAGGTAGATCATGGCCGGCACAAGGATGAATCCGCCGCCTACCCCCATCAGCACGGTCATGACCCCGGTGAGGAGGCCGAGGAGGAACGGCGCCAGCGGCGAGATGTAGAGCCCCGAGCGATAGAAGCGCCAGCGGAAGGGCAGGATTGCGATCAGAGGGTGGTGCCGCTTGCCATGGGACGTGGGCCGGTCTCCCCGCCATTCGGCCATGAGCGCACCTATTGCGTCGCGGGCCATGACGATGCCGATGCCGCCCAGCATCACTACATACATCACGTTCACGACGGTATCGATCTGGCCGAGGTCCTGCAAAAAACGGAACAGGGCCCCGCCCGCGAGCGATCCTATCGCACCTCCCGCTACGAGCACCGCGCCGATATGGTAATCGACCCCGCCGCGATGGCGATGCGCGAGCACGCCAGAGACGCTTGCCCCGGTGATCTGCGGCGCGGACGAGGCGACCGCGACCGCGGGCGGGATCCCGTAGAATATCATCAGCGGAGTCGTCAGGAAGCCGCCGCCCACCCCGAACATGCCCGATAGCAGGCCGACCAGCCCGCCCAGTCCTATGATGACCAGGATGTTCACTGACAAGCCGGCGATCGGCAGGTAGAGGTCCATGTCCCAGCTAGCGCATTTGGAAAGGGTTGGGAAAGAGCGGCGCCGATCTCGATCAACGAATAGTGGTCTTGCCCGCCCAGCCTTAAGCGGTATACCCGCTCCATGGTTCCCTTTTCGTTCTGTTCTGTCGAGTTTTGCGCCTTGGCTGAGGGGGCGCTGTTCCACAGAGCATCGGCAAGCCTGCTCATAGCCGATCTTCATCTCGAAAAGGCGACGAGCTACGGCGTGAGAGGGCAGATGCTGCCGCCCTATGATTCGATTGAAACGCTCCGCCGCGTGGCGGCGCTTGTCGAGCATTGCGCCGTCCGTGCGGTCTGGTGCCTTGGCGACAGTTTCCATGACTGCCAGGGCGGCCGGCGCTTGCCCGACGAGGCACTTGGCCTGCTCTCGCTGCTGACGGCGCGGACGCGCTGGACTTGGGTCGTAGGTAATCACGACCGCGCATTGCGGGATAACTTCGGTGGTGAGATCGCGCCCGATGGGGAGCTGGAGGGCATCTGCTTGCGGCATGAGGCCGATCCGGCCGATCCTCGCCCCGAAATATCAGGCCATTACCATCCCAAGCTGAAGCTCGTCTTGCGGGGGAGGCGTGTCAGCCGGCCATGCTTCGTTGCGGGTCGCAGCAAGCTGATTCTTCCCTCCTTCGGTGTGCTGACCGGGGGAATGAACGCGGCCGACCCGGTCATCCTTCGGACGGTCGGTCCGGATGCCCGCGCGCTCGTTGCGATTCGCGAGCGGCTAGTCGGATTCCCTCTGGCCGCATAGGCTCGACGATCGCGCGGAAAAGCGCGCACCGTTGTTCCGCAACGGCGATGCGCGAAAAGCTTTGGTTCAGGTCAAGCCGCACGACTGGGATATCGTCCAACGCCTCCCGCTTCGCCGGCAACCGAAGTCGCGGCTAGCCGAGAGGATATACGGTGACCGGTGTCTTGCGGTACAGCTTCGGGAAGGCGACGCGTAGCGCCTCGACCTTGGGAAGGTCATTGTAGACGATGTAGGGATAGTCGGGCTTCCGGACGAGGAAGTCCTGATGATATCTTTCTGCGACGTAGAATGGGCGACCGGGCTCCACCTTGGTGACGATCGGCGACTTCCAGAGCTTGGCGGTGCGGAGCTGATCGATATAGGCCTGCGCGACCGCCTTCTGCTGGGGGGTGGTCGGGAAGATCGCCGTGCGATATTGCGTACCCTGGTCGGGGCCCTGGCGGTTGAGCGTTGTCGGATCGGCGACCACCGCGAAAAAGATCCGCAGCAGCGTCCCGTAGCTGACTTTGGCCGGATCATAGGTGACCCGGACCGCCTCGGCATGACCGGTAGCGCCGCTGCCGACGCTTTCATAGTTCGCCGTCCGCGCCGCGCCGCCGGCATAGCCCGAGATCGCTGATCGCACGCCTTCGACGTGCTGGAAAACGCCTTGTACTCCCCAGAAGCAGCCGCCCGCCAACACCGCCGTCGCGGTTGGACCGGGCTCGGCCGGATCGGCCGCTGCGACAGGAGCACGCGCGATCGGTCCCGCCTCTACCTTCGGGGCTGGCGCCACGGCCGGGCTTCGCGTCGCCATCGTGCCGATAGCGAAAGCAAGCAGCAAAGCCGCCGAAATCCCGGCGAGAAGCGGCCGGTTCGGAGTATCCGTCAAAGGGTCGTCCCTTTTTTCCGTTCTGTGTCTATTATGCCACAGGGAGGGATGCTGTCCAACATTGAATTGGCGATGGGGTTAGACCTTCGTCGGAGTGCTTCAGACCAGAGCCGCCGCGGCGGTCTGGATGCGCGAGCAGGCTTCGGTCAGGACGGGTTCGGAGGTCGCATAGCTGACCCGGAAAGCCGGCTCGAGGCCGAAGGCCGCACCGTGCACCGCCGCGACCCGGTGATCGTCGAGAAAATAGTCGATCAGATCCGCATCGTTCGCGATCGTCTTGCCCGCCGGAGTCTTGCGGCCGATGAGACCGGAGACGTCGGGATAGACATAGAAGGCGCCTTCCGGTCGCGGGCAGTTGATGCCCTTTGCCTGGTTCAGCATCGACACGACGAGGTCGCGACGTTTCTGAAAGGCCGTGGCGCGCTCCTTTAGGAATCCCTGATCGCCATTGAGCGCGGCGGTCGCCGCTGCCTGAGCGATCGAACAGGGATTCGACGTCGATTGTGACTGCAGCTTCGCCATCGCCTTGATGATCTCGACCGGGCCTCCGGCAAAGCCGATGCGCCATCCGGTCATTGAATAAGCCTTCGAGCAGCCGTTGATCGTCAAGGTGCGATCATAGAGATCGGGTGCCACCTGCGCGATCGTCGCGAATTCGAAATCGTCATAGAGGATGTGCTCGTACATGTCGTCCGTCATGATCCAGACGTGCGGATGGCGGCGCAGAACCTCCGCGATCGCGGTCAACTCGGCGGCTGAATAGGCCGCACCGCTCGGGTTGGACGGTGAGTTGAGCAGCAGCCATTTGGTCTGGGGCGTGATCGCAGCATCGATCTGGTCCGGGGTCACCTTATAATTCTTGTCGGCTCCGGCGCGGATGAAGACCGGCGTGCCGCCCGCGAACTGGACGATATCCGGATAGCTGACCCAATAGGGCGCCGGGATGATCACCTCGTCGCCGGCCGAGACCGTGGCGACCAGCGCGTTGAACAAGGTGTGCTTGCCGCCGACGTTGACGCTGATCTGCGACGCTTCATAGGTGAGCCCGTTGTCCCGTTTGAACTTGCCCGCGATCGCCGCCTTGAGCTCGGCCGTGCCGTCGACATTGGTATATTTTGTCTGGCCGTTGCGGATCGCCGCGATCGCGGCTTCCTTGACGAAGTCCGGCGTGTCGAAATCGGGCTCGCCGGCGGACAGGCCGATCACGTCCACGCCCTTCGCTTTCAGTTCGAGCACCCGGCTCGTCATGGCGAGGGTGGGCGAGGGCGAGATGCGGTTGAGTGCCGGGGCGATAAGGCTCATGAGGAAGCGCTTTCCTAATTGGGACGAACTGGAAACGCGCGCGCTATAGGGGAGGTGAGGTAAAGCCTCAACCGGAGTCGTGCGCGACGAGCCTCGCCGAGATCAGGCCGCGCAGCGCATTGCCTATGAAGAAGCCGTCCGCCAGTTCGCCCGGCCGAACCTCGCCCTCGACAGCCTCGCCTTCGTCGATCAGTCGCTGGCGCAGGATGCCCGGAAGCAGCGCGATACGCGGCGGTGTGACCAGTCGGCGTCCACGTTTGACGAAGATGGTCGTGAAGCTGCCCTCGGTAACGAGGCCATCGCCTCGAACGAACGCAATCTCGAAGGTGCCCGCGGCGCGGCGCGCATCGTCCTGCCAGGCCCGGTCGCTCGTCTTGTGGTCGAGGCGGGGATCATCGGGCGGTATCGGCAGCGGCACCAGCGCCACGTCGACGGGTTCGACGGGCGTCGCCGGGATCGGCCCGACCTCGATCGAGATCGCGCCTGTCCGCGACAGCATGAGCCGGACGCGCGCGTCGCGGGTGAGGCGGAATGTCGCCGCCTGGAGGTCGTTACGGCAATCGTGACGATTGAAGCGAAAGCCGAGTCGTTCGGCGCTCGCCTTCATTCGCGCCAAATGGCGATCGAGATCCACGAATCCCTCGACCGCGTCGAACCGCATAGTCTCGATCAGGTCGAATGCATGTGTCGCCATATGCGACGGAAAGTCCTTGTTCTGATTCCCAATATCATACGCTGGCAGCGCCGACCTGGTTTCAGGCCGCCCTTACCATCGTGAGGCTCAGCCGCAACTATCGATTCGCGTTGGAAATTCTCCACTGGCGGCGGCGGCCGGTCGCGCTTGCAATGATCGCGCGCTTTGCCCATGTCGGGCGTCATGAGCCACATCGCCGAACCCCCTCTCAAGGCCACCATAATTCCGGTGACCGCCTTTCAGCAGAATTGCACCCTCCTGTGGTGCACGAAGACGATGAAGGGCGCCTTTGTGGATGCGGGCGGCGATCTCGATCGGCTGATGGCGGTCGCGGCCGAGCATTGCGTGACGATCGAAAAGCTTCTCGTCACCCACGGCCATATCGATCATTGCGGTGGGACGGGCATTCTCGCCGAGCGACTCGGCGTGCCGATCGAAGGCCCGCACCCCGATGACCGCTTCTGGATCGCCAAGCTGGCCGACGACGGTCGCGGCTACGGGATCGAGGGGCGGCCGTTCGAGCCGGATCGCTGGCTCGCGGATGGCGACAAGGTGACAGTGGGCGACCTTGTGCTCGATGTCATCCACTGCCCGGGACATACGCCCGGCCATGTCGTGCTCCATCACCCGCCGTCGAAGCTCGCCCTCGTCGGCGACGTCCTTTTCCAGGGTTCGATCGGCCGGACCGACTTTCCGCGCGGGAACCACGCCGATCTCCTCGCATCGATCACGCAGAAGCTGTGGCCGCTGGGCGGCGACGTCGCCTTCATTCCTGGCCACGGCCCAATGTCGACATTCGCGCATGAGCGGAGCAACAATCCGTTCGTGGGCGATCGCGTCGTCTGATCGGTGCGGGCGCTCGGTAGCGCCCGGGCGGTGCGTTATATATTATAGGATATCAGCCTCCAGGCCCGTTCACCGCGGTTCGCGCTCGAGGCTGTCGCTGGTGACCGTGGTGATCGTCCCTTCCCGCGTCACATAAGGGATTGTGAGCGCATATCCCGCGAGGACGAGCAGCGAAATCCAGGTGGAGATTATGCCGACCGCGCGCATCGGATTGGCCGTCTGTTTGTCCAGTCCGAAAGGATGGAGCACACGGCCCAGAATATAGACAATGCCGACTACCCACAGCCATCGTTGCGTGCCGTTCGCCAATTCGATCACGGCGATCAGGATCAGGACGATCGGGGTATATTCGATAAAGTTCAGCTGTGCCCGCATCCGTGCCACTAGGAGCGGGTTGCCACCGTCACCGATCAGCGTCTTGGCCTTCATACGCAGCACGACGATCCGGATCGCCAACCATATGTTCACGATGGCCGCCGCGCCCGCGATTGTCAGTGTTACAGGCAGGATGATCATTCCCCACTCCTTGTCCATGGCGCTGCTTGGCAGCTTGCTCCGCGCCGGTCCAGGCTTGGATCTGCACGGCCCGCCACCATACTTGCAACGCGGAGCGAAATCGCTATAGGTCGCGCGCTCGCGACGAACCCGCTGCAATCATGCGGAACTCGTCGCTTTATTTATTTGCTAAGGAATAGGTGCCGCCATGGCCGTCCCCAAGAGAAAAACTTCGCCTTCGCGGCGTAACATGCGCCGCAGCCATCATGCGCTGACCGTCGAGGCTTTCCAGGAGTGCCCGAATTGTGGCGAGCTGAAGCGTCCCCACAATCTGTGCAACGCCTGCGGCCACTATAATGGCCGCGAGGTGGTTCCGGTCGAGGCCTGACCAAAGCTGAACGGGGGGTATGGCAGTGAATGAGGCGCCGCGAATCGCTATCGATGCGATGGGCGGCGACAGTGGCGTGCCGACCATGGTCGGCGGAGCGGCGCTCGCCCGCGAAGGCGACCGCAGCCTGAGCTTCGTCTTCTTCGGTGACGAGCCGACGATCCGCCGTGAGCTTGCGCGGCATCCAGTCATCGCAGACAGCCAGGTCGTCCATTGCGACGATGTGATCACCGGCGACGACAAGCCCAGCCAGGCAATACGGCGTACCAAGACCAGTTCGATGGGCGCCGCGGTTCTCGCGGTCAAATCGGGTGGAGCGTCGGCTGCCCTGTCAGCCGGCAATACCGGCGCATTGATGGCTATCGCCAAGCTCTCGCTCAGGACGATGCATGGCGTCGACCGGCCGGCGCTGGCGGCGTTGCTGCCAACGCTTGGCGCCAACGACCTGGTGATGCTCGACCTCGGCGCGAATACCGATTGCGACGCACGTAACCTGGTCGAGTTCGCGGTCATGGGGGCGGCCTATTCGCGGCTCGCGCTCGGGGTCGAACGTCCGCGCGTCCGGCTTCTCAACATCGGCACCGAGGAGCTTAAGGGCACCGGAGAGCTCAAGGATGCGGCCGCAATGCTTCGCGGGCATCGGAACGACCATTGGCGATTCGACGGCTTCATCGAGGCCGATCGGCTGGGGCGGGGCGATGCCGATGTCGTCGTCAGCGACGGCTTCTCCGGCAATATCGCGCTGAAGTCGATCGAAGGCACGGCGCGCTTCATCACCGATCTGCTCAGGCGCGCTTTCTCCAGCTCGTTGCGTTCGAAGGCGGGCTTCCTGCTGTCGCGGCCCGCGTTCAAGCTGCTCCGTCATCACCTGGATCCCAATAATCACAACGGCGCGGTTTTCCTCGGGCTCAACGGCCTGGTGATCAAAAGCCATGGCGGGGCGGATGCGATCGGCATAGCCAATGCCATCGCCGTGGCGGCCAAGATTGCGCGCGACGACATTACCCGCCGCATTACGGAGGATCTCGAGCATTTCCGTGATCGCGCCGTCGAACCGGAAGCCATCTCGTGACCGAGGCGGCCCCGCCTCGCGCCGCAATCATCGGCACCGGGTCTGCGCTGCCCCGTCGGCGGGTGACCAATGCCGAGCTCGCGGAGACCGTCGACACGTCCGACGAGTGGATCGTCGAGCGCACCGGCATCCGGGCCCGCTATCTTGCCGGTGAAGGCGAGACGACATCGAGCTTGGCGACCGAAGCGGCGCGCAAGGCCATCGCGGCGGCCGGCATCGCACCTTCGGATGTCGATTTGATCGTGCTCGCGACCGCGACGCCTGACCAAACTTTTCCTGCGTCCGCGACGGTCGTCCAGGCGGCGCTCGGTATAGATGATTGCGTCTCGTTCGACGTTCAGGCGGTCTGTTCCGGTTTTCTGTACGCCTTGTCGGTTGCCGACAGCATGATCCGGGCCGGCGGCGCGCGCCACGCATTGGTGATCGGCGCGGAGACCTTCAGCCGTATCCTCGACTGGGGGGATCGCACTACCTGTGTGTTGTTCGGCGACGGCGCCGGCGCTGTCATACTGAAGGGCGAATCGGGCGACCGCGGCATTCTCGCCACACGATTGCACGCCGATGGCCGGCACAACCAGCTTCTGTACGTGGACGGCGGCCCTTCGACCACGCAAACCGTGGGCAAGCTTCGCATGAAAGGCCAGGAGGTCTTCCGGCACGCGGTCACCAATCTCGCCGATGTGCTGCGTGAGGTGATGGCCGCGGCCGGCCTTGCGCTTGGCGACATCGACTGGGTCGTGCCTCATCAGGCGAACCGGCGTATCCTCGACGCCACCGCCAGGAAACTCGGCCTCGCGCCGGAGCGGGTCATCGTCACCGTCGACAAACATGCGAACACTTCGGCGGCATCCGTGCCCCTGGCCCTCGACGAGGCGGTTCGGGACGGGCGTATCAAAGGAGGGGATCTCGTGGTGCTGGAGGCTATGGGTGGCGGGTTCACCTGGGGCGCTGCGGCTATTCGCTTTTAGTTGGGCTCCATCTCTAGAAGCCCTTGTAAATAGTCTTTGAATCCTCCTGCACTAAACGTAAGATAGTGGCCGCTCGATGGGAACTGGGGGGCTGTATGGCGTTGGATCGGGGGACTTTGACGCGCGCGGACTTATCTGAAGAGGTGCATCGGGAGATCGGCCTTTCGCGGGCCGATTCCGCGGCGGTCGTCGAACAGGTCCTCGAACATATGTGCGCGGCGCTCGCCAAGGGCGAAAATGTGAAGATTTCCGGATTCGGGAGCTTCATCCTGCGCGAGAAGGGGCAGCGCATCGGCCGTAATCCGAAGACAGGTGTCGAGGTGCCGATCGCGCCGCGTCGCGTGTTGACCTTTCGCGCAAGCCAGATGCTTCGTGATCGGATCCTCGCCGGAAATTAAGGGCTGATTCCAATGGCTTCGGGCGGAGAAAAGGCCGAGGATGCTTTCCGTACGATCGGTGAGCTTTCCGCCGAACTAGGGATCCAGCAGCATATTCTGCGCTACTGGGAAACACGCTTTCCCCAGCTCAGGCCGCTGCAGCGGGCCGGCAACCGCCGTTATTATAGGCCCGCCGACGCCGCGCTGGTCCGTCGTATCCACAGCCTGCTGAACGAGCAGGGCTACACGATTCGGGGCGTCCAGAAGCTGCTGGCGCAGAAGAGCCCGGCTGAGCCCGACACTGTCGCGGAACCGTACGCCGCACCGCCGGCCACGGCCGAGCAAATGGTACCGGCCGCTCGGCTCCTGCCGGACAAGGCGCGCGCGGAACTGCGTGCGATTCGCGAATCGCTCGCTGTCGCCCTGGCGGCGGACCTCGAGTAGATCAGTTTTTTATTCCCGGTCTGGCCCCAGAGCCGGATCCAGGTCGCGGGGACGCACCAAAAGTGAGATGGTCCCGCTGTTCGGACGAACGTCCTTCCAGTGATCGACCGGGATGGTGATTTCGGCGATGCTAGCGGTCGGGAATTTCTCCTCGACCTGTTCCCGGGCCACATCAGCCGGCTGATCGGGCACCATCATCAGCACCAGATCCTCGAGCCCGGGATTGTGGCCCACGAGAAGCAGGCTCCCATAAGCGTCATCGGCTTCCTGGATGACGTCGAGCAGCGACGCGGCGGAACCTAGATACAGGCGCTTGTCCCAATTCGGGCTCAGCTTCTCGGCGGCACCCTCTCCCAGATGTTCGATCGTTTCGACGACACGGACGGCGGGCGAGGCGAGGACATGGTCGAAAATGATCCGCTGGTCGCGCAGATATTGCCCAATCCGCTGCGCTGCGCGCTTGCCCTTGCCGTTAAGCGGACGGTCGAAATCACGGGCGACCGGGTCATCCCATCCGGACTTCGCATGGCGCAGCAACGTGACTTTCTTCACGGGTCTCCGGCTCTCCTTCGACATGGTCGGGGTGATGCCCGAAAGATGTGACGGAAGGAAGGATGTTAGCTGCTCGCCCGCAGCGATCCAAGCAGACAGATACAATATGTGCGGGCGGGGAGCAGAGCGCCGGCCCGCTTGGCCACTGGCGGCCCACGCGGGTCATGTTCAAGTCAGCCCCGGCAACAGGCCCTCGGGTTGTACGGCAATCTCGTCCGCGCGCAGAGTTACCCGCGCCACCGCCTCGTCCAGTGTCACCCTCAGCACCGGTACGCCTCCTGGAAAGGCATCGAGCAGGCGCGAGGGCGTGGCGGCGCCCAGCAGGACGAAATGGCCGCGGTCGCTGGCACTGCGGATGAGCCGGCCGAAGGCCTGGCGCAGGCGCGCGCGGACGATTCGATCGTCGAAGGCCGATCCGCCGCCTGCCGCTTTGCGCGCTGCATGGAGCACGGTCGGCCGTGGCCAGGGCACGCCCTCCATCACGACGAGACGAAGCGAATCGCCGGGCACGTCAACGCCATCGCGCAAGGCATCGGTGCCGAGCAGCGACGCGTGCGCATCATCGCGGAAAATATCGACCAGCGTGCCGGTATCGATCGGATCGACATGCTGCGCATAGAGCGGCAGGCCGTCGCGCGCGAGCCGGTCGGCGATGCGGGCATGGACGGCGCGCAGCCGGGAGATGGCAGTGAACAGGCCCAGCGTGCCGCCGCCCGCCGCCGCGATCAATCGATGATAGGCTTGACCAAGTTGGGAGAGGTCGCCGCGCTTGAGGTCGGTGACGATCAGCACTTCGGCATGGGCCGTATAGTCGAACGGGCTTGGCACGGCGATACGGCGCGGTGGATGATCGAGGTGGACCGCCCCGTTGCGCGCTTCGGCCGTCGTCCAGTCTTCACCGTCGCGTAGCGTCGCCGAGGTTATCAGCACGCCGTGCGCGGGCTTGAGCACGGTCTCGGCCAAGGGACGCGAGGGATTGAGCCAACGACGATGGAGACCGACGTCGATCTCGCGGCCTTCGATGCGGTCCACCGCGAGCCAATCGACGAAATCCCCGTCGATCGGGCCGCCCAGCCGAGCCAGCATCGCAATCCAGGCGGCGACGAGCTGCCCGCGCTGGTTGAGACCGGCGATCGCCCCCTCGATGCGCGCACGCGCCTGACCGTCGAGCCAGTCGGGCCCGTCATCCATCACCGCAGCCAGCCGCTGCTTGAGCCGCGCCATCGGCCGCATCAGTGTCTCGAGCGCCTCGATCGCCGGCTGGGCGGCCTCGATCAGCGCCGGATCGGATTCGCCCAGGTCGGTCTCCAGGCCATAGCCCGCGTCTTGCGCGCTCGCCCGTGCCTGGACGGTCGCGCGGATCGCGGCGAGCAGCTTCTCGATGGGGCCGAGCGCCACGCCTTCGCCGAGCCGGCCTAGCCATCCGTCCGACGGAAGAAACATCGCCGCGGCGGACGTCGCCTCGATCGCGATGCCTCCCTCCTCATCATAGCTGGCGACATCCGACAATCGTGCCGCAAGCCCGCGCCGACGGCCGCGCGTCTTGCTTTCCGGGCCGAGAATCCAGCGGCGTAACTCGATCGCCTCCTGCCCGGTCAGCGCGGCTGCAAAAATCGAGTCGGCGGCGTCGAAAAGATGATGGCCCTCATCGAATATGATTCGGCCGAGCGGATGCCCCTCGTCGGTACGGCGCTGCGCGAGGATCATCACCAGGGCATGATTGGCGATGACGATGTCGGCGCCCTCGGACGCGCGGGCCGATCGTTCGATGAAGCATTTCCGGTAATGCGGGCAACCGGCATAGACGCACTCGCCGCGCCGGTCGGTCAAGGCTGTCGATCCGGTGCGCCGAAACAGGGTCGGGAGCCAGCCGGGCAGATCGCCGCCGACCATGTCGCCATCGCGGCTGTACATCGCCCAGCGCGCGATGAGTTGGGCGAGGATGGCGGCGCGATTCTGGAATCCGCCCTGCAGCGCATCTTCGAGGTTGAGCAGGCAGAGATAATTTTCGCGTCCCTTGCGGACGACGACCTTGGCGCGCCGCTCGGCCGGATCCGGAAAAAGACGACGGGTTTCCTGGTCGAGCTGGCGTTGGAGCGCCTTTGTATAGGTCGAAATCCAGACGGCACCGTTCGCCTGCTCCGCCCAGAGCGAAGCCGGCGCCAGATAGCCCAGCGTCTTGCCGATCCCCGTTCCGGCCTCCGCAAGCACGAGATTAGGGCGCCCCTCGGCTATTCGGGGATCGAAGGCGCGGGCATTGGCGCTGGCGTAGCGCCTCTGTCCCTCGCGCGGCTCAGCACGCTCGCCGAGCAATGCCGTAAGCCGCGCCAGCGTCGCGGCCTCGTCGAGGACAAGGTTTCGCGGCGGCGGGCGGGCGGCAGCCTCGTCCCACTCCGGCAGCCGCGCGAACAGGCCCCGCTCCGGCCTGGCCGGCGCGCGCAGTACCTGGCCGATCGCCGGAGCCCAAGGCCAGCGCAACCGGCCGAGCGATTGCAAGCTGTTCCATGCGCCTGCCCGCTCCGGCCAGTCGCCTTCCTCCATCCGCGCGAGAAGGGCGTGTCCAGCGTCGAGCAGGAAAGCGGCGGCCCGCACATCGTCAATGGGCGGCGCCAGGCCGAGTGCCCGGGCGAGGCCCGCTGGCGTCGGTACGGCGAAGCGCGCTGGATGGACGAAAGCGAACAGTTCGAGCAGATCGAGCCCCGAAAACTCGGCAAGGCCGAGCCGTGTCGCGGTGACGGCCGCGTTGAGGACGATCATCGGCGTCTCGGTCGCCCGCGCTGCCGCTTCACCGCGTCCCACACCGCGCACCTCGCCGCTCGGTGCTGCGAGCCAGATGCCGCCATGGGTTGCGTAGAGCGCGGGATAGGGAAGGGCAGGGGGCATTGACCAACGATGTAGGAGGTGAGGAACGATTAGGGAACGCAAAACCCACAATGCGAATCGCACCAAAAAGTTGATTCGATGGTCGGCAGCGCTACACGGGCGCGATCATGTCCGACAGCATCTCACCCGCCACGTTGCGCGAGGCCGCGCTCATCTCCAAGGCCTGGCCCTATGAGGAGGCGCGCAGGTTGCTGAAGCGCTATGGCGATGGCGCTCCCGCCAAGGGCTATGTGCTGTTCGAGACCGGCTACGGCCCTTCGGGACTGCCGCATATCGGTACGTTCAACGAGGTGCTGCGGACGACGATGGTACGTCGCGCCTATGAGGAGATCTCCGACGTCCCGACCCGTCTGATCGCATTTAGCGACGATATGGACGGGCTTCGCAAGGTTCCCGACAATGTGCCCAACAAGGACATGCTTGCCGAGCATCTCGGCAAGCCGCTGACCAAGATCCCCGATCCATTCGGTAGATATGAGAGTTTCGCACATCATAACAATGCGATGCTGCGCGAATTTCTCGATCGCTTCGGTTTCGACTATGATTTCCGCTCGTCGACCGAAGCCTATGAGAGCGGCCAGTTCGATGAGGCGCTCAAGCAGGTTCTGCGCCATTATGACGGGATCATGGGCATCATGCTGCCGACCCTCCGCAAGGAGCGGCAAGCCACCTATTCGCCGGTGCTGCCGGTCAGCCCGAAGAGCGGCATCGTCCTGCAGGTGCCGGTCACCGTGGTCGATGCCGAAACGGGCCTGATCAGCTTCGAGGACGAGGGCGAAACGGTCACCCAGACGATTCTCGGTGGGAGAGCCAAGCTGCAATGGAAGGTCGACTGGGCGATGCGCTGGGCGGCGCTCGGCGTCGACTATGAAATGTCGGGCAAGGATCTGATCGATTCGGTCACCCAATCCTCACGAATCTGTCGCGAGCTGGGCGCCCGCCCGCCGGAGGGGTTCACTTACGAGATGTTCCTCGACGAGAAGGGCGAGAAAATCTCCAAGTCGAAGGGCAATGGCCTCAGTCTCGAACAATGGTTGAGCTACGGCCCCGAGGAGAGCCTTGCCTTCTATGCCTATCGCGAGCCCAGGAAGGCCAAGCAGCTCCATATGGGCGTCATCCCGCGGGCGGTCGACGAATATTGGCAGTTCCGGCGCAATTATCAGGACCAGCCGATCGAGCAGCGACTCGGTAATCCGGTCCACCATATCCATCGCGCAACGGCGCAAATGGTCCCTTCGGAAGATCTGCCGGTCACCTTCGGGCTGTTGCTCAATCTTGTCGGGGTGATGGGCGATGCCTCGAAGGAGCAGGTCTGGGGCTATCTCTCCAATTATGTCGCCGACGCCTCGGCCGAGAAATATCCCGAGCTCGACCGGTTGATTGGCCATGCGCTCGCCTATCACCGCGATTTCGTCGCGCCGACTCTCAAGCGCCGCAAGCCGGAGGCTAACGAAGCAGCGGCGTTGCGTTCGCTCGATTCGAAGCTCGCCTCCCTGCCCGCCGACGCGTCGGCCGAGGATATCCAGAACGAGGTCTACGCGATCGGCAAGGACGAGGCCTATGGCTTCGCTTCGCTGCGCGACTGGTTCAAGGCGCTTTACGAGACGCTGCTCGGCGCCGAACAGGGACCGCGCATGGGCAGCTTTATCGCGCTCTACGGCATCGCCAACAGCCGCCGGCTGATCGCCGAGGCTCTGGCCTGACGGCAAAGCAGAAGCCCCGACCATTCGGCCGGGGCTTCGCCACATCCTTCAGGCTTTGATCTTACCAGAAGAAGTTGTTGTAGACCTCGAGCACGCGCCCGTTGCGAATGTTCACAAGCAGCGCGTCGTTACCGTAACGAACCCAGCGGTCCGCGCCGCGCGCGGCCGGCAGACGATAGCGCCATGGATCGGAGATCAGGTAGCGCGAGCTGTAATAGGCGCGGTCGAAGCGATGACCAACGGCGACGGGGCGATAGGCATGGCCGCGCGGGCCGACATAAGCGGGGCGGCGATAGACATCGCGATGCGACCGGCGATAGTCGCGCCAGTCAGCGCGCGCCTCATGCTGGGAGTCGCGCAGATCTCGGCGGGCCTCGCGGATATCGCGGCGGTCGCCATGGCGCAGAGCGTCGCGCAGATCGCGCTGCTCCTCGCGCACATCGCGCTGGCTCTCGCGCGCCTCTCGAAGCGACTGGGCCTGGGCGATCGCAGGAACGGTAACGGCCGCCATAAGCGCCAGGATGATCGGTGTACGCATTGGAAAACTCCTTTCACACACTTTCCAAACTCGTGTGACGCCGGCATTGGCCGGACACCGCCACAGGCTTCCTGATTCGCACAGTCGCGCTGAACCACGCGGGAATGACATCGTCAGCGGAATGAAAGCTTTGCGGCCGGAATCCGACGAAAGCCGTCAGTTCCCCCGAAAAAGCTCAGGAAAGGAAAGGCCCGGCGCCATCGCTGGCGCCGGGCCTCCTTCGGCCACTCTCCGGTCGAACCTTTAGAAAAAGAACGAATAGATGATGTCGACGATCTCGCCGGTGTAAATGTCGACGAGCACGGCATCATCGTAATAGCGGACCCAGCGATAGTCGCCATATGCCGGCGGCAGGCGATAAAACCACGGATCGGAAATCCAGTAGTTTCGCGAATAGAAGAAAGAGTCGAAGCGGTGGCCGGGATACCAGCGCCGGTAGCTGAAGCCGGCGCGCGGGGCGACGTAGCGGGGAAGGCGATAAATCTGCCTGTTCCGGACGCGATGGTCTTGCCAACTGTAGCGCCGGTCATTGCGCCAGTCCCGGTCCCAGCGGTCGCTGTGGCCGTTGCGATCCCAGTCGCGGCGATCGCTGGTCCAGCTGCGGTTCAAGTCACGGTCGCTCCGGCGCTCGCGATCCCAATCGCGTCGATCATTGCGTCCGTCGCGGTTCGAGCCACGGTCGCGCCAGTCACGATCGCGGCGCTCGTTGATGCCAGCCGTGGCGCGGTCGGCAGTGCGGGCGCGATCAAAGCTACGGTCGCGTGTCTGATCATTGCCACGGCTCGAACCAGTCTCGACCGAGCGGGTGCCGCCCGTGCGTCCCTCTTCCCAGCGGCGGCGCATTTCATCGCCATTGCCGACGCGACCGGCGCCGCCGCGATCTTCACGCCGCTGCTCGGAAGTCCCGATCGCGCGGTTGTCCTGCGCGCGCTCCGCTATCGCCGCCGAGCCGCGCTGCTCCCAGGCCTGCCGGCGGGCGTCGTTGTTCGCGCCGGCGGCGCGGGCGACGCCGTCATTGCCGCCGCCGCGCTGCCACCGGCCGCTGCCGCTGCTCTCGCCGCCGCCACGCTGCCAGTTGCCACGTTCGCGGGCCTGCTCCTGGGCCTGGGCCGCGACGGGGGTCAGCACCGCCGCCGCCACGATCATGCCAATCATTCTTCTCGAAAAGCTACGCATCGGAATCACTCTCCACATAAGGCGGCCCGATGGCAGCCTTTCCGGTCTTATGCTCCGTGCCGGCTGATCCTTGCCTGAACCCGCGCTTCAGCAACCAGAAAGCTTGAAAGCCCCGCCGTCATCGCGCGGCCTTCGTATCCAGCGCCGGAACGGCGCGCGCGGCGTCGTCGGGATCGATCCCCGGCGGCGGCGCGGCCGCGATCGTCTCGCTGCCCGCGATCACCCGTGCGGCATGCCGCACGGCGCGGCGGATGCGGGGATAGGTGCCGCAGCGGCACAGATTGGTCATCGCCGCGTCGATCTCATCGTCCGATGGATTGCCATTTTTCTCGAGCAAGGCCGCGGCCGCCATGATCATGCCCGATTGGCAATAGCCGCATTGGGGCAGGTTTTCGGCCACCCAGGCTTGCTGGACGGGATGGCCGCGATCGCGCGAGAGCGCTTCTATGGTGGTGACGAAGCTGCCCTCGATCGTGCCGATGGGTACTTGGCAACTCCGCATCGCCTGCCCGTCGATATGGACGGTGCAGGCGCCGCACAGCCCGGCGCCGCAGCCATATTTGGTGCCTGTCAGGTTGGAGGCGTCCCGCAGCGCCCAAAGCAGGGGTGTCGCGGGATCCATCTTATAATGGATGGGCTGGCCATTGACCGTGAAGCGCGTCATGCGCGCAGCATAGCGCGCGCGCCGCGCTTGGGGCAAAGCCGAAACGCGGCCGGCTCTTGCCCTCGCCGGGATTGATGCCAAACGGGCGACGGTGCGGTAAGCGCTGCGGCCGCGGCGCCAAAAACATGTGGAAAGGCTTGAAGAATCGAGGCCTCGGGTGTAGGGCCGGCGCTTCACGGCGCGGGACTGGTTCCGCGGCGGTACATATTTTTGCGTTGAAGCTGGAGACACCGTCGGATCGGCGGCTTGGCTGGCTCGCTTCGCAAGCTATTGGAGATTCGGATTTTTATGCAGATCATCGTTCGCGACAACAACGTCGATCAGGCCCTGCGCGCGCTCAAGAAGAAGCTGCAGCGCGAGGGCGTGTACCGCGAGATGAAGCTGCGCCGCCACTATGAGAAGCCTTCGGAGAAGCGCGCCCGCGAGCGGGCTGCCGCGATCCGGCGCGCCCGCAAGCTCGAGCGCAAGCGGATGGAACGCGACGGCGTTCGCTGATAATCCGGCTCGCCCGTCGCCAGCCGGCGGCGGATGGTTCATCCTTGCCTGAGAGAGAGCGCCCATGTCCGAGGTGACGGCCGTCCCCCTTCATCCGATCGCGAAGGGTTCGTTGACGAAGCTTTGGCTGGGTGTCGCCACCGTCCTCCTCGTCGCCGTCGGCGCGGCTTATGTCGGGACGGAGAAGCAGGTGGTGCAGGCGATGACGCCTGAGGATTTCCTGGCTTCCAATGCCCGCCATTCCGGCGTGGTGCAGACCCCCTCGGGTCTCCAATATCAGATCATCAAGCAGGGCCATGGCCCGCGCCCGACCGCAAGCGATATGGTGCTCGTCCAATATGAAGGCAGGCTCCTGAGCGGTAAGGTCTTCGATACGACGAAGACCGACGGCAATCCCCGTCCGCTTTCGATCGTCGGCACCATTCCCGGTTGGGCGGAAGGTCTGCAGCTCATGAATCAAGGCTCGACCTACCGCTTCTGGATGCCTCCCAGCCTCGCTTATGGCCCCAACGGGACGAGCGACGGCATCATTCCGCCAAATTCGGTCATCACCTTCGAGGTCGAATTGCTTGCGGTCGCACCAGCGCAGGGCATGGGTGGCATGCCGCCCGGCCATGGCGGCATGTGAGAAATCAGGAATAGGAGAGTGGGCCGCCGCGAGCGGCCCATTTTTTTGCCCAGGTGACTTCGAGGCGGATGGCCATCTGCCGGCTCGGAAATCACGACAAACTTTACACAATGAGACTCGATCGACTCGATCTGAGCTGATCGGGTTAGAGCCTCGCAACCTGTCGGGGAGGACGACCCATCGCGCGGGTGCCTTTACCGCGCAGTCGCTTCAGCAGTTCCGCGTTTCGCGCGCTCTTCGAGGAAGACTTTGATCATCGCGATGATCGGATCGGCGAGAGCGAGGCCGAGAATGCCGAACAGCGTGCCGAACAGCAGCTGCGCCCCGAGCACCAGCGCGGGGGCGAGGTCTACCGAGCGGCGGGCGACCCAGGGGACGATGATGTTGCCGTCGATGATCTGGACCGACGCATAGATCACGACCGCCCATATGCCGGTGTCGACGCCCGCCGAAAAACCGACGAGGACGATCAGGATGCCGGAGATGATCGAGCCGATGTTGGGAAGGAAGGCGAGCAGCCCCGTCAGCAGGCCCAGCAGTGCCGCCATCGGCACGCCAACGAGCCACAGTGCTATCCCGGTGCCGAATCCCTCGACGACCATCCCGATCAGCCGGCCCAGCATGAGCCGCCGCATCGTATAGCCCATTCGCGCGCTCGTTGCGTAGAAGTCGGCGCGATTTTCGATCGGCAGCAGCCAGGCGACGCCGCGTTCGTAGAGCTTGGGCTCCCCCGCGATGAACAGGGCGAGGACGAGGATCATGGCGACGCCCGAGATAGCGCCTAATGCGCTGCCGACCCAGGAGGTCAGCCGGTCGAAGGAGCCCATCAGGTCGTTGGCGATATCCTGGCCCCCGGTGGTTTCGGGGAATAGGCCGCGAGCGTGCGCCCAGTCGAACAGACGGGCGATCTGGCCTTCGACCACGGAGCGCAATGTTTCGAACTGTCCCGCTATTTGCGAGCCGGCGAAATAGCCGGTCCACGCGATGAATGCGGCGACGCCGAGGCAGGTGATCAGCAGTCGCCAGCCGCGTCCGATCGGGAGAATGCGCCCTAGCAGTCGGGTTCCACCGTCGAGCATCGCGGCAAGAACGAGTGCGGCGATGACGAGCAGGATCGGCTGGACCAGCAGGACGAATATCGCCATCGCGGCGGCAAGGCCGAGCCAGATCGCCGCCTTGTGCAACTCGCGGCCGGTCGAGGCCGAGCGGGCATCGGAAGGGCCGGGTTCCTCGGCTTTCTCCTCGGCCATCGATCAGTCTTTCGCGTCGTCGGGATGCAGGCTCGTCCCCGCGCGGCCACCGCGGAGCGCGCCAAGCCAGCTCAGCGGATTGAGGAGCTCGGTGGATCCGTCGAGGGAGAAGGTGATGAATTCGGCGCGCCCGCCGATATTTTCGAACGGCACGGCTCCGTCCAGTCCGTTGCGGTAAGCGGGTACGCGGCTGTCGGCGGACTGATCGCGATTGTCGCCCATTACGAAGATGTGGTCGGGCGCGATCGTCGTGGCCGGATAGTCGTCGATCTCCGGCATATAGCCAAGGTCGATCGTGTCATAGCTGCGGCCATTGGGCAGCGTTTCGCGGAAGCGGGGCAGGGCGCAGTAAGGCTTTCCGTCGCTGCCCGTGATGCGGAATCGGGCGACCTCCGGCTGGTCGCAAGGCACATTGGCGTCGATCGGGATCATCGCCGGGCTTTCCGCTGTGCGCTTGACGGGCACGCCGTTGATCACGAGTACGCCGCCGCGAACCTCGATCCGATCGCCGGGAAGGCCGATCACCCGCTTGATGAAGTCGGTATCCGACTGTGGCGGCTTCAGAATCACGATGTCGCCGCGTTCGGGCAGCCGGCCGAACAGCCGTCCGCGGATGAAGGGCAGCACATGGAAGCTGGGGCTGACATAGGACCAGCCATAGGGATATTTGGTCACCACCAGCCGATCCCCGGTGATCAGCGTCGGCATCATCGATTCGGACGGGATGTAGAAGGGCTTTGCCACCAGGCTATGGAAGCCGAGCACGGCCAGGATCAGCCAGAATATGCCGCGCGCCTCGGCCCACCAGTCGGTGCCCTTCTTCTCGGCGCGGGCAGGGCCGGCATCGGCCGGCTGGGGAGGCAGGTCGCTCGTATTGTCCATGGGGTCACTCGGCCGATCGCTCACGCGATCCCCTCCTTACAGCGGGCGCGCATACAGGATGACGAAAGCCTGCGCCCAGGGATGATCGTCCGTCATCGTCAAATGTACGTCAACCGCGTGGCCCGGCGGCGTCAGTGCGTCAAGTCTCGCCTTCGCACCTCCGCTCAACAGCAGTGTGGGGGCACCGCTGGGCAGATTGACGACTCCGATGTCCTTCATGAACACGCCCGCACGAAAGCCGGTGCCAACGGCCTTCGAATAAGCCTCCTTCGCCGCGAAACGCTTGGCATATGTACCGGCGCGCGTGAGCGGCCGTTTTTCGGCCTTCGCCCGTTCGATGTCGGTGAAGACGCGTTCGACGAACCGGTCGCCGAACCGGTCCAGCGAATTCTGGATCCGGTCGATGTTGCAGAGGTCGGAGCCGAGGCCGACGATCATGAAATCCTTGTCCCTGAAGGTCGGGGGACGATCATCTCGCCTCATCCATCAACTGCCGCATCCGCCTGACCACCGGCTCCAGTCCCTCGAATATCGCCTCGCCGATCAGGAAATGCCCGATGTTGAGCTCGGCGAGCTGCGGGATCGCCGCGATGGGCTGGACATTGTCGAACGTCAGGCCATGGCCGGCATGCGGTTCGATGCCGTTCTTGGCGGCGAGCGCGGCCGCCTCGGCGATCCGGCAAAGCTCGCCGACGCGCTCGTCCCCCTCGCTGTGCGCGTAGCGACCGGTGTGAAATTCGACGACCGGCGCGCCCAGCGACAGCGCCGCTTCGATCTGGCGGGGTTCCGGCTCGATGAACAGGCTGACGCGGATCCCGGCGTCGGCGAGTCGCGCCACGATCGGCTTGAGATGGTTATGCTGGCCGGCGGCGTTCAGCCCGCCCTCGGTGGTCACCTCTTCACGTCGCTCGGGAACGATGCAGGCCGCGTGCGGCCGGTGGCGCAGCGCGATCGCCAGCATGTCCTCGGTCGCCGCCATCTCCATGTTGAGCGGCAGGGCGATCGCCCCGATGAGACGGCCGATATCTTCATCGATGATGTGCCGCCGGTCCTCGCGCAGATGCGCGGTGATCCCGTCGGCGCCAGCCTCCGCCGCCACCCGGGCGGCGCGCACGGGATCCGGGTAGGCGCCGCCGCGCGCGTTGCGGATCGTGGCCACATGGTCGATGTTGACGCCGAGGCGAAGTCGTCCGGCCTGGTGAGAGTGATCCATTTGGCGGGCGGCCGTTCAGGCGGCGATCGCGCGGCTGCCGGGCTTGACCGCGGGGATCGCGGCGAGCTCCGAAGGCAGCGCATCGGCGGAATAGGTCGGCACGTCGAGCCGAATCAGGGGGAAGAAAGGCACGCCGAGATCGGCGGTACCGTTTGACCGGTCGACCAGAGCGGCGGCTGCGATGACCTTCGCGCCCGCCTCCTCGACAGCCTTGATCGCCTCCCGCGAGGAGAGGCCGGTCGTCACGACATCCTCCATCAGCAATATCTTCTGGTCGGGCTCGAGCCGGAACCCCCTGCGGAGTCCGAAGACCCCGTCCGGACGTTCGACGAACATGGCGTCGAGGCCAAGCGCCCGCCCCATTTCATGCCCCGCGATGATGCCACCCATTGCGGGCGAGACCACCGCGCCGAGCTGGATCTTGATCTTGTCGGGGATTTTGAGCGCGAGCGCCGCCGCTAGGCGAGCGGCGCGCGCGGGGTTCATCAGGACGCGCGCGCATTGCAGGTAGCGCGGGCTGCGAAGGCCGGAGGACAGAATGAAGTGGCCCTCGAGCAGTGCCTCCGCGTCCCGAAATTCGGCCAGCACCTGTTCGTCCGTCATGATCCTGCTTCCATCCGATTGCTGCAACCGCGTCACACGACCAGATAGAGGCAGCGAATATTCGCTTCAACCGCTTGCATTCGAGGCCAAGCGGTGCTTGAGGCGCGGAGGACGCACGCCTATAAGGCGCTCGATTTCAAGGGCCCGACAACAGACGGCGCGAAATTCGCTGCGCGCACGGGGGTAAGATGAAGACGTTGAAGACGATAATGATGGCGCTTTCGCTGGCGGTGATCCCGTTCGCCGCTCAGGCTCAGGAAGCGGCTCCGGCCGTTGCGGCGGCTCCCGCGGCGCCCGCGGCTCCGGCCGCGTCGGCCTTCGCCCACAGGGCGCCCGAGGCCGACATCGGCCAGCCGATTCCCGGTGGCTGGAAGATCCAGCCCCAGGTGACCGAGATCGGCGAAGACGCGCAGTGGTTCCACAACAGCCTGCTGATGCCGATCATCACGATCATCACGATCTTCGTACTCATCCTGCTCGTCTATGCCGTGGTGCGGTTTCGCGCCAAGGCCAACCCGGTTCCTTCGAAGACGTCGCACAATACCTTGATCGAGATCGTCTGGACGCTGGTTCCGGTGCTGATCCTGCTGGTTATCGCGGTGCCTTCGATCCGGCTGCTTGCGCATCAATATGCGCAACCCAAGCCCGATCTCACGATCAAGGTGATCGGCAATCAATGGTACTGGACTTATCAATATCCCGATAACGGCGATTTCGAGCTGGTCTCGAACATGCTTCCCGAGGCGGAGGCGAAGAAGCGCGGCGAGCCGCGGCTGCTGGCGGTCGACGAGCGGGTGGTCGTCCCCGTCAACGCGGTCGTCAAGGTTATCGTCACCTCGAACGACGTGATCCACAGCTGGGCGGTGCCGGCGTTCTGGACCAAGATGGACGCGGTTCCCGGCAGGCTGAACGAGACCTGGTTCAAGGCCCAACGCGAAGGCCTATATTATGGCCAGTGTTCGGAGCTGTGTGGCGCACGCCACGGCTTCATGCCGATCGCGGTCGAAGTCGTCTCGCGCGGGAAATTTGCCGAATGGGTACATTCGAAGGGCGGCAAGATGCCCGGAGAGGAAGCCGCTGCGGCACCCGCGTCGTCCCCGGCGGCGGCCGTTCCGGCGCCTGCCGAAGGCGCGCCGGCTGCTCCGGCCGCTGGCGCCGGCTCCGCCCCGGCGACTCCGCCCACCACGTCCCAGCCTGCGACCGCGCAGAACTAAGGCTCGACTCATGACCGATACCACCGCAACCGCATCGCACTTCCAGGCGCATGACGATCATGGTCATCATGATGCCGATCATAAGCCGGCCTTCTTCCAGCGCTGGTTCATGTCGACCAATCACAAGGACATCGGCACGCTCTACCTGATCTTCGCGATCTTCGCAGGTATCGTCGGCGGTGCCATATCGGGCCTGATGCGCGCCGAACTCGCCCATCCCGGCATCCAGTATCTGCAGACCTGGACCTTGTTGATGGGCGGCTCGCCCGACTTCGACACGGCGCTTCATATGTGGAACGTGCTGATCACCGCGCACGGTCTGATCATGGTGTTCTTCATGGTCATGCCCGCGATCATCGGCGGCTTCGGCAACTGGTTCGTGCCGATCATGATCGGGGCGCCGGACATGGCCTTTCCGCGGATGAACAATATCTCATTCTGGCTGCTCGTCCCGGCATTGCTGCTGCTTCTCGGCTCGACTTTCGTGTCGGGCGGGACCGGCCATGGCGCGGGTGTTGGCTGGACGGTCTATGCGCCGCTGTCGACCAGCGGCTCGGCAGGGCCCGCGGTCGACATGGGCATTCTGGCGCTCCACCTCGCGGGCGCCTCTTCGATCCTCGGCGCGGTCAACTTCATCACGACCATCTTCAACATGCGCGCCCCGGGCATGACGCTCCACAAGATGCCGCTGTTCGTCTGGTCGGTGCTGGTCACAGCCTTCCTGCTGCTGCTGGCGCTGCCGGTGCTCGCGGCTGCCATCACGATGCTGCTGACCGACCGCAACTTCGGCACGACCTTCTATGACGCCTCGGGCGGCGGCGATCCGGTGCTCTACCAGCATCTTTTCTGGTTCTTCGGCCACCCTGAAGTGTACATCATGATCCTGCCGGGCTTCGGCATCGTCAGCCAGATCGTCTCGACCTTCTCGAAGAAGCCCGTATTCGGCTATCTCGGCATGGCCTATGCGATGGTCGCGATCGGCGTCGTCGGCTTCGTCGTGTGGGCGCACCACATGTTCACGACCGGCCTGTCGGTCGACACCAAGATGTACTTCACGGCCGCGACGATGGTCATCGCGGTTCCCACGGGCATCAAGATCTTCTCGTGGATCGCGACAATGTGGGGCGGCTCGATGACCTTCAAGACGCCGATGCTCTGGGCGATCGGCTTCATCTTCCTGTTCACGGTCGGTGGCGTCACCGGCGTCATTCTCGCGAACGGCGGTGTCGACAACTATATGCACGACACCTATTATGTCGTCGCGCACTTCCATTATGTGCTGTCGCTCGGCGCGGTCTTCTCGTTGTTCGCTGCCTTCTATTACTGGTTCGGCAAGATGTCGGGCCGGATGTACAACGAGTTCCTCGGCCAGGTGCACTTCTGGCTGTTCTTCATCGGCGTGAACGTGCTGTTCTTCCCGATGCATTTCCTGGGCCTCGACGGCATGCCGCGGCGTATCCCCGATTATCCCGATGCGTTCGCCAAGTGGAATCTGATGGCCAGCCACGGCTATGAGATCATGGCCTTCAGCATGATCTTCTTCTTCATCAACGTCTTCTGGTCGCTGTTCGCGGGCAAGAAGGCGGAGGGCAATTATTGGGGCGAGGGTGCCACTACGCTCGAATGGACGCTGTCGAGCCCGCCGCCCTATCACCAGTTCGAACAGCTGCCGCATATCGGTGATGACAAGCATCATTGACCGCCACAGCCATCATGATCAGGACCGCCGCTTTGGCACGAAGCCGGGTGGCGGTTCGATCGGAAACGCGTTGAAAGACCATGGCGAGTAAAGCTTATCCCCTTGCGACCACGGTCACGGCCGATTGGCGCGATTTTGTCGCGCTGACCAAGCCGCGGGTGCTCAGCCTGGTGGTATTCACCGGGCTGTGCGGACTGTTGGCTGCGCCGGCTGCGATCCATCCGGTGATCGGATTCACCGCCGTCCTGTGCATCGCGCTGGGCGCCGGCGCCGCCGGTGCGCTCAACCAGTGGTACGAGGCCGATCTTGACGCGATGATGAAGAGGACGGCCGGACGGCCGCTGCCCGCCGGCCGGATGGAGCGCGAGGCTGCGCTCCAGTTTGGCGTGGGCCTCGCCGGTTTCTCGGTCATTCTAATGGGGCTCGCGGTCAACCTGCTGGCAGCGGCGATCCTCGCTGTCTCGATCCTCTTCTACGTCGTTGTTTATACCGTTTGGCTCAAGCGCCGGACCCCGCAGAACATCGTCATCGGCGGGGCTGCCGGAGCCTTTCCGGCGCTGATCGGCTGGGCGGCCGCGACCGGTCGGGTCGAGACGCTCCCGGTCCTGCTGTTCGTGCTGGTGTTCCTGTGGACGCCCCCGCATTTCTGGGCGCTCGCCCTGTTCATCAACTCGGACTATGCCCGCGCCGGGGTGCCGATGCTGCCGGCCGTCGCCGGTCAGCGCGCCACACGCGTGCAGATCCTGCTTTATGCGCTGCCGATGGCGGCCACGGCTGTTGCGCCCTGGGCGATGGGATTGACCGGCGCGATCTACGGCATCGGCGCCGCCGTCCTTTCCGGGCTGTTCGTGCTGCTCGCGATCCAGGTCGGCTTCAGCCGCGAGAGTGATCCGGCGAAGATGAAGGCCGAACGCCGGCTGTTCGCATTCTCCATCCTTTATCTCTTCCTGGTTTTCGGCCTCCTCGTCATCGACAAGGTCGTCGCATGAGCCTCGAGCCCGACGAGCAGCAGGAAGTTCGCAGGCGCCAGAAGTCGCGGGCGATCGTCATGGCGCTGTTGCTGGGCGCGTTCGTCGTCCTTCTTTATGCGATTTCGATCGCGAAGATGCTGTGAGGGCGAACAATAACGTTCAGGTCCGCAACACGCGGGTAGGGCTTGGCGCCCTTCTCATCGCGCTGGCGATGCTCGCGCTCGGCTATGCCGCGGTTCCGCTCTACCGGATGTTCTGCCAGGTCACCGGCTTCGGCGGCACGACCCAGCGCAGCGAAACCGGCGTTGCGCCTGGGGAAGTGGTGGGCAAGATCATCAATGTCCGTTTCGACGCGAATGTGTCGCCCTCGCTGCCGTGGACGTTCGCGCCGGAACAGCGCGTCGCCCGCGTTGCAATCGGCGCGCGTCAGATGGCCTTCTTCAACGCCACCAATTTGAGTGACCAGCCGATAAGCGGCACCGCGACGTTCAACGTGACGCCTGACCAGGCCGGGCAATATTTCACCAAGATCCAGTGCTTCTGCTTCACCAGCCAGACGCTGAAGCCGGGTGAGACGGTGCGCATGCCCGTGATCTACTATGTCGATCCCGCGATCCTTAAGGACAAGGACGCGCGCGACCTTAACGAAATCACCCTGTCCTATACCTTCTTTCCCGACAAATCCCCTGTGGATTCCGCGCGGGCGGGCGGTTAAGGGACGATCCAACAGACCATCCAGGGGCACGTGAAATGGCCGGAGCGAAGAGCCACGATTATCATATTCTGCCGCCGAGCATATGGCCGCTGATCGGGGCCTTCTCGGCGCTGGCCATGGCGTCCGGCGGCATCATGTGGATGCACAAGGTCGACCATGGCGGCGCGCTGTTCTTCGCGGGCGTGATCGGCGTGTTGTTCACGATGTTCAGCTGGTGGTCGGACGTCGTCAAGGAGGCCCATGCCGGAGATCACACCCCGGTCGTGCAGCTCCATCTGCGCTACGGCATGATCCTGTTCATCGCCTCGGAGGTGATGTTCTTCGTCGGCTGGTTCTGGGCATGGTTTGATTTCGCGCTCTTCCCCGCCCCGGTTCAGGTCGTCGCGGGGGTTACGTCGCTAATCGAGGGTCCGAACAGCATCACCCATGCCGCGGGCGTCTGGCCGCCCAAGGGGCTGGAGGTGCTGGACGCGTTCCATCTGCCGCTGCTCAATACGCTGATCCTGCTGTGCTCCGGCACCACGGTTACGTGGGCGCATCATGCGCTGCTTCACGGCGACCGCGATGGCCTGAAGAAGGGTCTGTGGCTGACGATCCTGCTCGGTGCGCTGTTCAGCTCGATCCAGGCCTATGAATATGCCCATGCGCCGTTCGCGTTCAAAGGTTTGAACTACTCCGCCGCCTTCTTCATGGCGACCGGCTTTCATGGCTTCCACGTGCTGATCGGAACGATCTTCCTGACCGTATGTCTAGTACGTGCGTATCGCGGGCATTTCACCCCGCAGCAGCATTTCGGCTTCGAGGCCGCGGCGTGGTATTGGCACTTTGTCGACGTCGTCTGGCTGTTCCTGTTCGCCGTCGTCTACGTCTGGGGCGGATGGGGCGCGTCGACCCACGGCTGACGGCGGCATAGATTTCGCGACCGCATCGGGGCGCGGTGACGGGATTCCGTCGCCGCGCCCTTTCGCATTCGCGACCTGAGCGGAAGGGATTTGTCATGACAGGAACGTCTCCGCCATCGCCGCTCGAAGCCGCCCTTCGCGGCCTGTGTCCGCGTTGCGGCGCGACCGGGATGTTTGCCGGCTTCCTCCGCTTTGCAGATCGCTGCCGGGCGTGCGGCCTCGATTATCAGGGTTTCAATGTCGGCGATGGTGCGGCCGCCTTCCTGATCCTCATCGTCGGCGCGATCGTCAGCGTGCTGGCGATCATCGTCGAACTGCGATGGTCGCCGCCGTTGATCGTTCACCTGCTGCTCTGGGTTCCGATGACGCTCCTGCTGACGGTCGGTCTGCTCCGCGTCGCCAAGGGGCTGTTGCTCGCGCTCGAATATAAGAACGCGGCACGCGAGGGCCGGATCGTAAAGCACGATTGATGCGCAGGCTGCCGATATTGCCCACCCTGGTCGTTGGCCTCGCCGTTGCGGCGATGATCGCGCTCGGCATCTGGCAGTTACGGCGCGCACAATGGAAGGAGGGGCTGCTCGCGCAATATCGTGCGGGCGCGACTGCGCCGGCGCTGCGGGCGCTGCCGTTTGATCGGCCGCCCGAGGCGCTGGCATTCCGCCGCATCGGCCTGACCTGCCGCATCGCCACCACCGCCATACCACTTGGTGGAACGCAGGCGGGGAAGGGACCCGGCTTTCGCAACATCGCCGGTTGCGCGCTCCCGGACGGCAGGCTGATCATGGCCGATCTCGGCTGGAGCGCGATCGGTGCACGCCCCGCCACGCCGGCGGTCGGCGCGAGGATCGTGGCAAGCGGCGTGCTGATCCCCGATGAGGTGCTCGGCCGTCGCGTGCTCGGTGAGCGGCGCGAAGCGACAAGCCTCCTCCTTGTTCTCGATAGCCCGCCGTCTGGACTGGAGCCGAGCGTGCCGCCGTCGATCGAAGACATCCCCAACAATCATCGTGCCTACGCCGTGCAATGGTTCCTGTTCGCCGGGCTGGCCGCGATCATCTATGTGCTCGCGCTGCGCCGTCGCGCCGGGCAGCGACCGGGCTGAGCCGATCTCAACCTCGATCCTCATCGCGGTCGCGGCCACCTTCTTTCTCGCCGGCATAGTCAAGGGCGTAACCGGCATGGGCTTGCCCACCCTCGCCATGGGCGTGCTCGGCGCGATGCTATCGCCACTTGCGGCGGCGGGCCTTCTGATCGTGCCGTCCTTCGTTACCAATGTCTGGCAGCTGCTCGCCGGTCCGCGCTTCGGCGGGCTGCTTCGCCGCCTCTGGCCGATGATGCTTGCGATCCTGCTTGGCACCTTCGCGGGATCGTCCTTTTTGACCGGCGGACGCAGCGAAATGGCGACGATGCTGCTCGGCGGCACCCTCGCCTTCTACGCCGCCTATACCCTGCTCACGCGCCAACTCCGCGTGTCTCTGCGTTTCGAACGGTGGCTCTCACCTTCCGCCGGCCTAGTCACCGGGCTCGTCACCGGAGCGACCGGCGTCTTCGTGATACCCGCCGTACCCTATCTGCAGGCGTTGGAACTGGAACGGGATGATCTCGTCCAGGCCCTCGGCCTGTCGTTCACGGTTTCCACCATCGCGCTGGCGGCGGCATTGGCGCTGCGCGGTGCGTGGCGGAGCGAAGATCTGCTGCCCTCCGCACTGGCCGTCCTGCCGGCGCTTGTCGGCATGGGCGTCGGCCAGGCGCTCCGCGCGAGGTTGCGCCCGGAGCGCTTCCGCCGCTGGTTTCTGATCTGTCTGTTGATGCTCGGGCTGGAGATGACGGTCCGGCCGCTGGTCTGAGCGTGCCTGCGGATCTTTTCCACAGATTCGTCTGCATCTCCGTATGTGGTCTGTCCCTCCGCAGGACAGTGCCTCGACGAGCGCGGTCGGCACGCCTCGCCGGCCCAGTCGGTCCCCGCAATACGAACAAAGCTGTGGCGATCAGGCGGGGACGGGGACCGGCACCCCGTCGGAAACACCGCAATACGGCGATAAATGGCGGAGAGGGTGGGATTCGAACCCACGGTACGGTTGCCCGCACAACGGTTTTCGAGACCGCCCCGATCGACCACTCCGGCACCTCTCCGCAGAGGTGAAGGCGAACGATGTGGGCCGCTCGCCGGTCGACAGGCGCGGGGCATTAGCCGATGGAGCGCCGCTTGCCAAGCTTGCATGTGACCGTGACTTGCCTACATTGTTGTCACGATGAATGAGAGTATTGCCATCCCCCCCGCCCTTGGCGCGCCCCATCAAGGAATCGTTACGCCGCCCGTGGCGCATGCGCGATTCGCGATCGGCGATGTCGTGCGTCACCGCATGTTCGAGTTCCGCGGCGTGATCTTCGACGTCGACCCCGTTTTCGCAAACAGCGAGGAATGGTACGAATCGATTCCGGAGGACATCCGTCCGTCGAAGGATCAGCCCTTCTATCATCTGTTCGCCGAGAATAGCGACAGCAACTATATCGCTTATGTCAGCCAGCAGAACCTCGTGCATGACGACAGCGATGAGATGATCGACCATCCGGCGATCGATGGGCTGTTCGACAGCTATGCCAACGGACGTTACAGCTTGCGGCGCGAACACAGGCATTGAGATAGGGCGGTTCGCGTCGGAGCAGCGGCGCGAACTGGGCGCGGCACCGGAGCTCGATAGCCTCCCGGTTTTTCTCTTGGCCGAAGACGAAAATCCTCGTGCTACGCGCCGCCAACGGTTGACTTTCGCCTGGCCAGCCTTTAGCGGCCTCGTTTCCCGCGCGGGGGCAGCTGGCCGTGAGCCGTCGTCTTTGCGCTAACAGATTTAAGAAGTGATGAGGGCCATGTTCGCTATCGTGCGCACGGGCGGCAAGCAGTATCGCGTTGCCGCAGGAGATAAGATCGTCGTCGAGAAGATCGCGGGTGACGCGGGCTCGACCGTATCGCTGAACGATGTGCTGCTCGCGGGAGAGGGCGCCGATCTGAAGAATGTGGCGGGTCTGACGATCTCCGCGGAGATCGTCGCGCAGGCGAAGGGCGAAAAGGTCATCGTCTTCAAGAAGCGCCGCCGCCATAATTATCGCCGTCGCAACGGCCACCGCCAGCAGCACACGATCCTGAAGATCCTGTCGATCGGCGGCGAAGCGAAGGCGAAGAAGGCTTCGGCCAAGGCGGCGGCGGAAGCGCCGGCGGCCGCTGAAGCCTGATCGAAGAGCCAGGGAGTAGTTTGAGATGGCGCATAAGAAAGCAGGCGGCTCTTCGCGTAACGGTCGCGATTCGGCGGGCCGCCGCCTTGGTGTGAAGAAGTTCGGCGGTGAGGCTGTCGTCGGCGGCAACATCATCGTTCGCCAGCGCGGCACGAAAGTCTATCCGGGCCGCAATGTCGGTATCGGCAAGGATCACACGCTGTTCGCGCTGACCGAAGGCCGCGTCGAATTCCACAGCGGCAAGCTCGGCCGCAAATATGTCAGCGTCGCTGTCATGGCCGAAGCCGCCGAGTAATCGGACGAGCCCGTTTTCGGGTCGTCCAGAGGGCGACCCGATGATCCGCGAAGCCGGATCGATGAGGGAGAGGGTCGCATCCTCTCCCTTTTTCGTGTCTCCCTCAAAAAACTGTCGCGACCCTGTAACCTTTTCAGAGCAAAGCCGTTTTCGGGGTGCGGAGAGGGAGTTATCCAGATGTTTGCACGGACCCCGCGGTTGCTTCTGCGGCCAGGTTGGAGAGAGGATGCGCCGGCGCTTGCCGCCGCATTGAGCGACGATACGGTCGTCGAGAAGCTTGCGCATCTTCGCCGGCCTTTCGGCATGGCCGAAGCCGAGGCGTTGCTCGCGCAGGATCGTGGTGCGCTGCCGAATTTCCTGATCTTCGCGCGCACCCATGGTGCGCCCCGGCTCGTGGGCGGGATCGGATTGAGCCCGGCAGCGAACGACGTCGAACTCGAATATTGGATCGCGCGCGCCTATTGGGGGCTGGGTTTTGCAACCGAGGCTGGCCGCGCCGTGACCAATATCGCAGATTATGGCTTGCGATTGCCTTCGCTCGTGGCGGGGCATTTCCGCGATGATCCCGCGTCCGCGCGGGTTCTTGCCAAGCTCGGCTTCGAGGCTACAGGCGAGGTGGCTTCGGTGCGGTGCAGAGCGCGGGACGCGGCCGAAGTCAGCCACCGTTATGTTCGCCGCGCCGGCGCCAACGGCCAGTCTTCTTCGGCCGGAATCGGCTACGACCGAGAGGATGCGATAGCCGCGTGAGCGGCGTCGCCTTTTCACGTGGGAGGGGCTGGTAAGCGGCCGCCTGACCGCACGAGGCTTCTTTTCGCGCTAGTTTCGTATAAAGGCGCGCGATGCATTTTCTCGATCAGGCGAAGATCTACATCAAGTCGGGAGCCGGCGGCCCCGGTGCCGTCAGCTTTCGGCGTGAAAAGTTCATCGAATATGGTGGCCCCGACGGCGGAAATGGCGGCAAGGGCGGCGACATCGTCTTCGAGGCGGTGGCGGGCCTCAACACGCTGATCGATTTCCGATATACTCAGCATTTCAAGGCGCCGCGCGGGAAGGGCGGGGCCGGCTCGAACCGCACGGGAGCAGGTGGCGAGGACCTGATCATCAAGGTGCCGGTGGGCACGCAAATCCTCTCCGAAGACAAGGAGCAGGTGCTGGCGGATTTCACCGTCGCGGACCAGCGCGAGCTTTTCCTGCGCGGAGGGGACGGCGGCCGCGGCAATGCCAGCTACAAAACCTCCACCAATCGCGCGCCGCGCCAGCACGGCACAGGCTGGCCCGGCGAGGAGATGTGGGTCTGGCTACGTCTGAAGCTGCTCGCCGACTGCGGACTGGTTGGTCTGCCCAACGCCGGCAAGTCGACCTTCATCAACGCGGTTTCCAATGCCAAGGCCAAGGTCGGCGCCTATCCCTTCACGACGATCCGGCCGCAACTCGGCGTCGCCAGCCACAAGGGCCGCGAATTCGTCGTTGCGGACATTCCCGGCCTTATCGAGGGTGCCGCGGAGGGCGCCGGCATCGGCGACCGTTTCCTCGGCCATATCGAGCGCTGCCGGGTGCTGCTCCATCTCGTCGATGCCAGCGGCGAAGATCCGTTCGAGGCCTTTCGCGTCGTTCAGGGCGAACTGGCGGCCTATGGCGGCGGCCTTGAGGAGAAGCCCCAGATCGTCGCTCTCAACAAGGTGGATGCCGCCGATCCGAAGCTGCTCGCCAAGCTTGAGAAGAAGCTGGCCAAAGCGAGCGGTTCGGTGGTGACAAGGCTGTCCGGGGCGACCGGCGAGGGGCTGGAAGCCGTCCTCGATCGGATCATCGAGGCGCTGGGGCCGGTGCCGGACCGCGGCACGGGAGCGGCGGAAGGCGAGGGGACGGAACCTTGGTCGCCGATCTAGCACGCAATCTCGCACCCATGCCCTTCGGGCCGGAGGGCGAGGACCAGGCTTGTCCGCACGTGCATCGGGATTGGACGACATATCTCGCCCCCGTTCCCAAAGGAGAGCGGCTATGACGTCGCCGGCGGATCGGTTTTCGCCCGCGGCCTGCTCCCGGCTGGTCGTCAAGATCGGCTCGGCGTTGCTTGTCGACGACAGCGGCGAGGTGCGGCGCACGTGGCTGGCCGGCCTGGTTGCTGACGTCGCTGCGCGCCATCGTGCCGGCCAGAAGATCGCGGTGGTCTCGTCAGGGGCCGTTGCGCTCGGCGCGCGACGGCTCGGCTTGGCAAAGGGTGGACGCGCAAGCCTGGAGGATGCCCAGGCAGCCGCCGCCGTCGGGCAGATCGCCTTGTCGCATTGTTGGGCGGAGTTGCTCCACGAGCAGGGGCTGACGGCCGCGCAGATGCTGGTGACCCTCGACGACCTCGAAGATCGCCGGCGATATCTCAACGCTGCCTCCACGCTCGATCGGCTGCTCAGCCTGGGCGTCGTGCCTGTCATCAATGAAAATGATTCGGTCGCGACGGAAGAGATCCGGTTCGGCGACAACGACCGGCTCGCCGCCCGGATCGGTCAGGCAGCCGAGGCGCAGGGGGTGATCCTGCTCTCCGACATAGACGGCCTCTACACCGCGAATCCGCACCGCGACCCCCAAGCCCGGCTGGTGCCGGAAGTGCGGCGCATCGACGCGCGGATCCGCGCGATGGCCGACGCCGGCTCGGCGTCCGGCATGGGATCGGGCGGCATGGTCTCCAAGCTTCAGGCGGCACGCATTGCCCAGCATTCCGGCGCACACCTGGCGATCATCTCGGGCAAGCGCGATCACCCGCTCGCCTCTTTCGACGCGGATGGCATCGGCACGGTGTTCATCGGCGAGCGTATCGGGGGCGCGCGCAAGGCCTGGCTCGCCGGTCGGTTGACGGCCAAGGGCCGCATTCGCGTCGATGCGGGGGCGGGCCGCGCGCTCGCGCAGGGCCGCAGCCTGCTGGCCGCCGGGGCGACCGTGGTCGAGGGGCGTTTCGCGCGTGGCGACGTGGTGGATATCGTCGGCGGCGATGGCGAGGTCATCGCGCGCGGGCTTTCCGAATATGACGCGGCCGATGCTGCGCTGATCGTCGGCAAGCGCAGCGACGCGCTGGCGGACATTTTAGGCTATGCCCCGCGCTCAGCGCTGGTCCATCGCGACCATCTGGTCCTGCTGTGATCCTCGCCATAACCGGCGGTACGGGTTTCCTCGGCGGCCATGTCCTGCGTGAGGCGGCGGCGCGTGGCCATAGGATCCGGGCGCTCGCCCGTTCGGCGCAACTCCCGCGTCCCGGCGTGTCCTGGATCAAGGGGACGCTCGAGGATCATCGCGCGCTCGGGGATCTGGTCGACGGTGCCGACGCGATCATCCACATCGCCGGCACGATCAATGCGCCGGCGCTGGCCGGCTTCGTCGCCGGGAATGTGACGGGAACGGCGTCCGTGGTCACCGCGGCCGCGGCTGCGGCTGTCCGTCGGATCATCCATATATCCTCGCTTTCGGCGCGCGAGCCCGATCTTTCCGACTATGGCTGGTCGAAGGCGGCGTCCGAGGCGATGCTGATGCAGACGTCGCTTGACTGGACGATCCTTCGCCCGCCGGCAATCTATGGAGCGGGTGATCGCGAGATGCTCGAGCTGTTTCGCATCGCGCGTCGCAGGGGCTTGGTTCCGCTGCCGCCGCGAGGACGGCTGTCGCTTATCGAGGCGGGCGACCTCGCGCGCCTCACCCTCGATCTGCTCGCGGCGCCTGACAGCATCGGCCGGATCTATGAGCCCGACGACGGCGAAAGCGAAGGCTACAGCCATCTTCAGTTCGGGCGGCTGCTCGGTCAGGCGGTCGGACGGGACCGCGTGGTGACGCTTCCGGTGCCCGGTTTCGCGCTGCGGCTGGCGGCAGCCGCCGAGCGGATGCGACTCGGCGACCGCGCCAAGCTGACGCCCGATCGGGCGCGCTATTTCTGCCATCCCGATTGGGTCGTGCAAAGGCGCCCGCCGGCGACGATCTGGACTCCGCGCGTGAAGGCCGCGGAGGGTCTGAAGGCGACCGCCGACTGGTATCAGGAACAAGGCTGGTTCTAGGCGCACAGCGCTGGCGCGCTTGATCGGACGTGGCGTTCTGATAGCATCGGCGCAGTCGGGGCAACGGCTTCGGTACGGGAGAGCGCCTATCATGCCGGTCGTTGGAGAGGCCGTGCGATCGAGGGTCTTGTCTCCGTTTGGAGCGGAGATCGCTCTCGACCTGAGCAGCCCGCTCGATGAAGCTCAAGCTCTATGCCTGCGAGAGATGCTCCGCCGGCATGATCTGCTCGTCTTTCACGGCCAGAGCTTGAGTCAGGCGCGCCAAATCGAGATCGCCCGCATTTTCGGAGACGTAAACCTCTGTCCCGAAAATGTCGGCCTGCTTTCGACCGATCTCCAGCCCGGCCTCAACGCCACCACGAAATATTGCTTCCATTCGGACTATGCCTTTGCGCCTTC
>Ga0207641_10000348_pt1 | contig 55272 bp, 43 predicted proteins | sample KBSSwiS62_FD_184306 | JGI IMG/M metagenome (GOLD analysis project Ga0207641, IMG submission 184306) | Switchgrass rhizosphere microbial communities from Kellogg Biological Station, Michigan, USA - KBS Switchgrass S6-2 (SPAdes) (version 2) | ecosystem: Host-associated > Plants > Roots >...
CCAGCCCGGCCTGCACACGTTCCCCGACTGGGATCTCGAAGACCTGCGCCAGTGCTTCGACTGGACCCCGTTCTTCCGCGCCTGGGAACTCGCCGGCACGTACCCGGCGATCCTCGAGGACGCCGTCGTCGGCGAAAGCGCCCGCTCCCTCTTCGCCGACGCCCAGGCCATGCTCGACACCATCATCGCCGAAAAATGGCTGACCGCCAAAGCCGTCGCCGGCTTCTGGCCCTGCCACCGCGAGCAGGACGATGTGCTGCTGGAAAACGGCACCCGCCTCCCCTTCCTCCGCCAGCAGATCAGGAAAAGCCGCACCCGTGCCAACTTCTGCCTGGCCGATTTCATCGCCGAAGATTCGGACTGGCTCGGTGGCTTCGCCGTCGCCATCCACGGCATCGAACCCCACCTCGCCCGCTTCAAGGCCGCCCACGACGACTACTCCGACATCCTGCTGAAAGCGCTGGCCGACCGCTTCGCCGAAGCACTGGCCGAACGCCTCCACCAGCACGTCCGCACGACCCTGTGGGCCTATGCGCCGGGCGAACAACTGACCAACCAGGCCCTGATCCGCGAGGAATACCGCGGCATCCGCCCCGCCCCCGGCTACCCCGCCTGCCCGGACCACAGCCTCAAGCCGATCCTGTTCGACCTGCTGAAAGCCCAAGACAACGCCGGCCTGACCCTCACCGAATCCCAGGCCATGCTCCCCACCGCCGCCGTCAGCGGCTTCTACTTCGCCCACCCCGAAAGCCAGTACTTCGGCGTCGCCCGCATCGCCCCCGACCAGCTCGCCGACTACGCCACCCGGCGCGGCGTCGATCTCGAAACCGCGCGGCGCTGGCTCAGGCCGAACCTGGATTAAAGAAACGCAGGGCGCCGCCCAATCGCGGATTTCAGGTTTACCCCTTTGCGATCTCCGTTCCTTTGCGGCCTCTGCGTGAACCCGAAGCTGGCGCTGCGTGGCGGGTTCACGCAGAGCCCGCAGAGGACCAGAGGACGCAGAGAAATTGTCGCGTCCTACAGGCGAGGGGCACCTCTGGGCGTGAATCAGAGCCGCGACAAAGTCGCGAAAAACCATAGGATTGCAAAGGCTCAGCCTTTGCCGCTCAACCCTTCACCCGACGCAACACCACATACAACGCCCCCGCCCCGCCATGGCGCGGATGCGCCGCCCTGACAGCGGCGATCCGCCCGGCATGCGGCCCCGCCGCCAGCCAGTCGAGAAACTTGGCCCGGATCGCCCCGCGCCGGTTTCCCCGGTCGGCCGGATCGTGCGGCCGTGCCCGCCCGGTCACCACCAGCACCAGCCGCGCCCCCTGCGCGATCGCCAGCGCCAGCCCATGGTCGAGCCGCGCGTGCGCCGCATCGAGCGAGGCCCCGTGCAGGTCCAGGGTAAAATCCGGCGAAACCGTCCCCTTGCCCAGTTGCCGGTCCCAGCTCGCATCCAGCCCATGCCGGTCGAGCGGCCGCGCCTGAATTGGCGGCGGCGGCGGCGCCGGCAATGGCGCCGGCACCCGCCCGCGCGGGCGCTTCACCGGCACCGGCAGCGGCTCGGAAACCGGCTCCACCGGCGCCGCCGTCATCGTGGCAGGCTCCAGCGGCAGCACCGTGCGCGCCACCCGCGCCCATATCTCCGCTTCCTCGGGGCTGAGCCTGCGGCCCGGCCTCGGAGCCTTCATTTGCCCAGCCGGGCCAGCGCACCCTTCGGCAGCAGCAGCAGCGCCGGCCCGCGCCCGCTCATGCCGCCGGCCGTCACCCGCGCATCCGGCCCCGCCCCCCAGAACGAATCGAACCGGTTCGCTCCCTTGATCGCCCCGCCGGTGTCCTGCGCCACCCACAGCCCGCTCGCCACCGGCCGGTCCAGGTTGAGGAACACCGGCGCGCCCAGCGGCACGAACAGCGGGTCCGCCGCCAGGCTGACATGGGCGCGCACCGGCACGCCCAGCGCGCCCACCGGCCCGTCGCCGGTCAGCTCGCGAAAGAACACCCAGGCCTTGTTCTGGTTCATCAGCGCCCGGCCATCGTCGGGATGCTCGCGCAGATACTGCATCAGCCCCTGCATCGAGGCGGCATACTGCCCCGGCCCGGTGCCGATCAGCCCCCTGTCGCGCATCAGAATGCCGATCGAGGTGTAGTTCTGCCCGTTGTCCGCCGCATAGCCGATCCGCACGACCGAGCCATCCGGTGCCCGCAGCCGCCCGGACCCCTGCACCTGCAGGAAGAAGAACTCGACCGGATCGGCCGCCCAGCCCAGTTCGAGATTGCGCCCCGCCAGCTTGCCGCCGACGATCTCGGCCCGCTCGTAATAGGGCACGAAACGCCCGGTCTCGTCATAGCGGCCGAACGGCGTCTGCCCGTTCGGCTTGACCGGCGCATCGCCCGGCCGGGCATGGACGAGATCAGGCGGCACGCCATAGACCGGCACGTCGAAGCCGGGCCGGCGGTAGCGGCTACCGGCGATCTCCGGCTCGTAATAGCCGGTGACGAAAGCCTGCCCCTCGCCGACCACCGCCGTCTCGAAATTCCCAGTGAAGAACCGCGCCGCGTCGCTATTGGGCCAGGTCGCCGCTGCCTCGCAGGCCGGCTTCCAGTCGCCCGGCTGGGTAAGCCCGGAATTGTCCGTCCGCGCGGTCAGGCGCGGGCAGGATTCGCGAAACGACAGCAGCGCCGGCGTCGCGCTGGCCGGGGTCAGGCCGAGCGTCAGCACGTCCGGCCCGGCGCGCACGCCGGTCGTCAAGGCGGTGGGCGGAGGCGGCGGAGGGGGCACCGGCGCAACCGGTCCCGGCCTGACCGGCGGGCCGACCGGCGCCGGCGGCGGAATGATCGGGCCGCAGGCAGCAGCGAGCGCCAGCAGCCCGGTCACGCCCAAAATCCGCATCCGGCCGATCAGACGCTCACCTTCGCTGCCGCCCGAGACAGCGTTCCCCGATCCCCGCACTGGTCTATTCCCCGAAATTGAAGCCGGGAGAGGCTCAAACCCCGATCAGGCTCAACCCTCGTCCGCTTCTTCCAGATGCCAGTCCGGGCTTTCCGAGGCAACATTGCGCGCAAAGGTCCAGACATCGCGCACCTGGATCGCATCGTTGAGCGAACCGGCGACGACCTGTCCGGCGGCATCGCGCGTCACCGCGGCGATGTCCGAGACGAAACGCAGGGTCACCCGCGCCATCGGCGCCGTATACGAAGCGCCGACGATGCTCGCCTCCTCGATCCGCACCAGCCGGTTGTCCACGGTCTCGCCGGCGGCGATCCGGGCGGCAATGGCATCGGCAAAGCCCTTGGCCACGTCCGCGTCGCACAGGTTGGCCAGCTCGGCATTGTCGCCGCGCCAGAACGCCTCGAGGATCATGCGATAGGCACTGCGCGCACCCTCGACGAAGGCGGCCGGGTCGAACCGGCGATCGGCGGCGGAAATCTCCTTGAGCCCGCGCTCGACGGCGGGCGGCCAGGCCGGCACCTCGCGGGCGCGCACGGTCACCGTGGCCGGGGTCTCGGCGACGCGGACTGCGGGCTTGGGCGCGGCGGCGGCACCGGCCTCGAACCGGCTCTGCACCGGCTCTTCCCCGTGCTCGGCACGGCGGCCCAGCACCGAATAGAGCCGCAGGCCGAGAAAGGCCGCGATCATGGCGAGAATGACGATTTCGACAGTCACCAGTGGAGTTCCTCACGTGCGCCAGTCCGCGCCGGAGAATGGCGCGAGACTCGCGTTTGCAGCCCGCTCGGCGTTCTGCATCCGCTATCATGCCCCAGATAGTTACCGATGACAAATGAACAACGCATGGATGGCCGATTCCGGACGAAAGTGCATGACGCTGCGCCGGAACGAGCGGCACGCCGTTGATAGGCCGATGAATGTGGGCATGTGATTGCGGGCGGGCGCCGGTGGTGCTAGGCGCCGCGCCGAAACGCGGCACCCTCGCATCCGCGAAACCGCCGGCAAGATTCGAACAGAAAGCGTCCCATCATGGCCAACGACGGCAACGTGATCTCCAACCTCGACCTCGGCCAGCCGGTGCCCAATGGCGAGGATACCCAGCCGATGGCGGGCGTCGTCTCGCAATATGTCAAGGATCTCTCGGTCGAAAGCCCGAACGCCCCTGCCAGCTTCCAGTGGCAGGACGCGCCCCAGCTCGATGTCCAGTTCAACATCGGCGCCAAGCCGGTCGAAGGCGAACTGCACGAGGTCGAACTGAAGATCCAGGTCTCGGCCAAGGGCGAGCAGGGCACCGCCTATATCGTCGATCTCGCCTATGCCGGCCTCGTCGGCATGCGGAACCTCGACGAGCCGAACATGCACGCCTTCATGTTCGCCGAAGCCCCGCGCCTGCTGTTCCCCTTCGCCCGCCGCGTCATCGCCGACGCCGTGCGCGACGCCGGCTTCCAGCCGATGATGCTCGAGCCGATCGACTTCAACGGCATCTACTTCCAGCAGCTCCAGGCCCAGGCCGATCAGGCCGGCCAGCCGGTCGGGAATGCGTGAGGTATTGCAGGGCTCTGCCCTGCACCCGCCAGGGGCGTGACGCCCCTGGACCCACGAAATTTCCAGAGCGAGCCGGATAGAGCCGTCGGGGGGCAGGCCTGAAATGAACCTGTTGAAGGCCACAGGCACCATCGGCGGGCTGACTCTCGCCAGCCGCGTGCTCGGCCTCGTGCGCGATTCCCTGTTCGCCCGCTTCGTCGGCGCCGGCTTCGCCTCGGACGCGTTCCTCATCGCCTTCCGCCTGCCCAACCTGTTCCGCGCCCTGTTCGCCGAAGGCGCCTTCGCTTCCGCCTTCGTGCCGATGTTCAACCGCAAGGTGGCCGATCCCGAAGGCCGTGGCCTGGCCGACGGCCTGCATTTCGCCGAAGCCGCGCTCGCCGTCCTGCTGCCGTTGCTGCTGGTCATGACCGTGCTGCTTGAAGTCTTCGCCTGGCAGGTCACCTGGGCGCTGTCCGGCAAGTTCCACGGCGTCTCCCACGAACAGTTCGCCTATGCCGTCACCCTGTCGCGGATCACCATCCCCTACCTGATGCTGATCAGCCTGGTCTCGCTGCTCGGCGGCATCCTCAATTCGCTGCACAAGTTCTGGGTCAACGCCGCCGCGCCGATCCTGCTCAATCTCACGCTGATCGCCGCCCTGCTCCTGTTCCACAGCGACGATCCGCTGGTCACCGCCCGCAACCAGGCGATCGGCGTCACCGTCTCGGGCGTGCTGCAACTGGTCTGGCTGGCCCAGGCCTGCCGCCGGGTCTCGGTCCGCCTGCGCCCCCGCTGGCCGGTGCTGACCCCGGACGTCAGGAAACTGCTGGCGCTGATCTGGCCCGCCGCCGCCGGCGCCGGCGCGGTGCAGATCAACCTCGTCATCTCCACCGCGCTCGCCGCCTCCCTGCTCGCCCACGGCTCGGTCACCTACATCTACATGGCCGATCGCCTCAACCAGCTCCCCCTGGGGCTGATCGGGATCGGCCTCGGCACCGTCCTGCTCCCGACCATCTCGCGCCAGTTGGGCGGCGGCCAGGAAGCGGCGGCAATGGAAACCCAGAACCGCGGCATGGAACTGGCCCTGTTCCTGACGCTTCCGGCCACCGTCGGCCTCATCGTCTGCGGCGAACCCATCGCCGCCGCCCTGTTCGGCTATGGCCGCTTCACGGCGGCGGACACCCATTTCACCGCCCAGGCGCTCGCCGCCTTCTCGCTCGGCCTGCCGAGCTACATCCTCGTCAAGGTCCTCACCCCCGGCTACTACGCCCGCCACGACACGAAGACGCCGGTCCGCTACGCGACGATCTCGATGGTGGTGAACCTCGCCCTCAACCTCGCGCTGATCAGGCCGCTCGCCCACATCGGCCCGCCGCTCGCCACCGCGCTGGCTTCCACCGTCAACGTCGCCCTGCTCTACCGCGAGCTCAAGGCGCGCGGCCATTTCGTCGCCGATCGCCAGCTCCGCCGCCGCGCCCCCCGCCTGGCGCTCGCCGCGCTGGTCATGGGCGTGGTCATGGGCCTGACCCAGTCGCAGCTCACCCCCTACATCCACGGCACCTGGGCGGTGCGCGGCCTCGCGCTGGCGGCACTGGTCTCGGCCGGCGCCCTCGTCTATGGGCTCGCCACACTCGCGCTCGGGGCCTTCACCCGCGCCGACATCCGCCTCCTCCTGCGCCGCCCAATCAAGCCGGGTGGGGCGTAATCCTGGGTAGCACAATGCGTATCGTCTCCGGCATCCAGCCGACCGGCAATCTCCACCTCGGCAACTATCTCGGCGCCATCCGCAACTGGGTGCGCATGCAGGACGAAGTCGCCGCCACCGGCGGCACCTGCCTCTATTTCCTCGCCGATCTCCACGCCATCTCGATGCCCCACACCCCGGCCGAGCTCGCGTCCAACACCCGCGAGATGGTCGCCGCACTCGTCGCCTGCGGCATCGACCCCGCCCGCTCGATCCTGTTCAACCAAGCCCAGGTCCCCGCCCACGCCGAACTGCAATGGCTGCTCAACGGCACCGCCCGCATGGGCTGGCTCAACCGCATGACCCAGTGGAAGGACAAGGCCGGCAAGAACCGCGAAGGCGCCAGCATCGCGCTCTTCACCTACCCCGTCCTCCAGGCCGCCGACGTCCTGCTCTACCAGGCGACCCACGTCCCCGTGGGCGACGACCAGAAGCAGCACCTCGAACTCGCGCGCGACATCGCCGCCAAGTTCAACAACGACTTCTGCCCCGAAGCCGCCCCCCTCTTTACCCTGCCCGAACCGATGATCCCACCCGAAGCCGCCCGCATCATGTCGCTGCGCGACGGCAGCGCCAAGATGTCGAAGTCCGACCCCTCCGACATGAGCCGCATCAACCTCACCGACGATGCCGACACGCTGATGAACAAGGTGAAAAAGGCTAGGACCGACCCCGAACCCCTCCCTTCCGAAAAGGACGGTCTCGCCGGTCGCCCCGAAGCCGCCAACCTCGTCGGCATCTACGCCGCCATGGCCGGCACCACCGTCGATGCCATCCTCGCCGAATTCGGCGGCCAGGGCTTCGGCCGCTTCAAGCCGGCGCTGGGCGAACTCCTCGTCGATCGCCTCGGCCCCATCAACGCCCGCTTCGTAGACCTCAAAGCCGACCGCCCCGCACTCGACACCATCCTGCGCGAAGGCTCCGCCAAAGCCAGAGAACTCGCCGCCCCCACCCTCACCGCCGCCTACGAAGCCCTCGGGCTGGTGCGCTGAACGGCGTTTCAAGAAAAGAAAAGCCGGGGATTTACCATCCCCGGACCCCAGTGAACCTTGGCGGGGTGCAAGCCTTACCGGTTATGCAAAACCTGAAGCGCCGCAGGCAGTCATTCCGCTTCGCGGAGTCCGACAACGCCGGCTTGGCGCGCAACGCAAAACGCCACAGGGGTCCGGGGATGGTAAATCCCCGGCCTTCCTTCATCCTTCAATGACCCGCCATCACCGTTGCTTCATCTGCCCGGCCGGCGTCCGCGCCAGCTTCGCCTTCTTGGCATAATGATGCCGCGCGATCACGCACCCAGCCGCCGCGCCCATCAGCCCGTGGTGCCCGGCGACATGGCCAGCCACCCCACCGGCAATCGCCCCGCGCACGCAACCCTTGGCCTCGGCCACGCCGGCCCCGCCCAGCATCATCGCCACCGCCGCCATCATCAAACCAGCCGTCTTCATCGTCGCACCTCACTGCTGTGTCCCCACACGCAACAGCCAATGCGCGCCGACGTTTTCGGTTTCCCGCCACGCCCCCCATGTTCTAGACCCCCGATATGCCCGATACGCTCTCGATCACCCTCGCCCAGGTCAATCACTCGGTCGGCGATCTTGCCGGCAACGCCGCCGCCATGCTCGCCACCCGCGCGCGCGCCCACGCGGCCAAGGCCGATCTCGTCGTCTTCCCCGAACTGAACCTGATCGGCTACCCGCCCGAGGATCTCGTCCTCAAGCCCAGCCTGATCGAACGCGCCGCCGCCGAGCTCGAAACCCTCGCCCAGGCCACCGCCCAGCCCGGCCCGGCCCTGCTGGTCGGCAGCGTCTTCGTCCAGGACGGCGCGCTGCACAACGGCGTCGCCCTGCTCGATCAGGGCAAGATCACCGCCACCCGCTTCAAGCACGAACTGCCGAACTACGGCACGTTCGACGAGATGCGCCTGTTCGCCCCCGGCCCGCTGCCCGAACCGGTCATCTTCCGCGGCACGATGATCGGCGTCCCCGTGTGCGAGGACATCTGGCACCCCAACGTCTGCCGCCACCTGGCGGACTTCGGCGCCGAACTCCTGCTCTGCCCCAACGGCAGCCCGTACGAGATCGACAAGGACGCGCTCCGCATAGATGGCGTCGCCCGCCGCCGCGCCGTCGATACCGGCCTGCCGCTGGCCTACGTCAACCGCGTCGGCGGCCAGGACGAACTGGTGTTCGATGGCGGCTCCTTCGTCGTCAACGGCGACGGCAGCACCGCCGTCCAGATGATCGACTGGGAGGAAGAGGAAGTCCTCACCCACTGGACCCGCACCGCCACCGGCTGGCGCTGCGATTCCGGCCAGCGCCGCGAACTCGCCAGCCACCCGGAATCGATCTACTCGGCGATGGTCCTGTCCTTGCGCGACTACGTCAACCGCAACCGCTTCCCAGGCGTCGTCCTCGGCCTCTCCGGCGGCATCGATTCCGCGCTGTGCGCCGCCATCGCCACCGATGCGCTCGGCGCCGATCGCGTCTGGTGCGTCATGCTGCCGAGCCAGTACACCAGCGAAGAAAGCCTGAAAGACGCCGCCGACTGCGCCCGCGCCCTGGGCTGCCGGCTCGACACCATCCCCATCCAACCGGCAGTCGAAGCCTACACCGAAATGCTCGGCCCCGCCTTCGCCGGCCGCGAGCCGGACCTCACCGAGGAAAACCTGCAAAGCCGCATCCGCGGCGTCACCCTGATGGCCTTGTCCAACAAGTTCGGCCCGATGCTGATGACCACCGGCAACAAGTCCGAAATGTCGGTCGGTTACGCCACGATCTACGGCGACATGGCCGGCGGCTACAACCCGCTGAAAGACGCCTACAAGCAGACCGTCTTCGCCGTCTCCGAATGGCGCAACCGGCACAAACCCCGCATTGGCCTCGGCCCCGCCGGCGAAGTCATCCCCCACAACATCATCGCCAAGCCGCCAAGTGCCGAGTTGCGGCCGGACCAGAAGGACAGCGACTCGCTGCCGCCCTACGACGTGCTCGACCCGATCCTACGCGGGTTGGTCGAGCAGGAAAAGTCGGTGGACCAACTCGCAGCGGAAGGCTTCGACCGCGCGACCCTGGCGCGGATCGAGCGGCTGCTGCACCTGGCGGAATACAAGCGCCGGCAGGCACCCCCGGGGGTGAAGCTGGGAAGCCGGAATTTCGGGCGGGATCGCAGGTACCCGATCACGCAGGCATTCCGCACGGCTTGATCGGAGAAAAGGGAAGCCGAAGATGTTCGCTTCCCCGGCCACGACGGCCCGGCTGTTCCAGAACCGTTGCGTATCAGGCCCCGAGACTGCCTGAGTACGGCCGTCCCCGAGAGCTCTGCCCCTCGCGCTCCCCCACTCCCCCTTCGTCATGCCCGCGAAGGCGGGCATCCAGAGCGGACCCGCACGACCGTTGCAGGCCAGCGTAAGGTCAAGCCAACCCGCAACAGCCTCCGGCGGGCAAAGGGTATCCCCTTTTGCAAACCCGATCCCATTCAGTCCTGGCGCACGCTCACAGCCCCCGCCGCCCCGGGGACAGCCTTGCAGATCGGGCAACCGTCATGGACGTCAGTGCTGCAGCAGAGGGGCGCCCGGGTGGATGGCATCGCGGTAAAGTAAGCTGCCGCCGCAATTCCGTCATTCCGGGGCACGAAGCGCGCGGCGCGCGCGTCCGCCAATATCGCTTGTCGATATTGGCCACGACCGGACTCGGGGAGCCATTGAGGGCGCAAAGATTGGGGGTTAAGTAAGCTGTCACTGTAATTACGGGATCAGATCACGCGGGATATGGCTCGGCAATTCGAGCGGTGGGGGAGGGCGCTGCCCTTCGCTGATCCCCGCTAGACCTCGGATTACCTTGACCACAAATCCGCTTTTCTTAGTCATTTTTAACATTCAAACCTGACCAGCAAACTTCATCCCCGCCGCAACTAATCACGATCTTGATAGTCACTGGGCCATTCACGCCTGGCTTCAACCTCGCACGCGTTGCCAGTGCGCTCTCCAGAGATCTCACACTGTTCTGTCTATTCGGCATCGGAGCGGTAACACAATCCGTCAACCGTCCACTCACTGCTAGACACGAAATCCTAAAAGTGATCTTTTCCCCCTCAGCAACATCACTCCGGCCAGATTCACCCAGAACCGCTTCCAGACTATTGCGAAAGTCGCCTGGCAACAATAATCGCGAACCAACCTTGGCATGCGCGCCCGACGCCAACAACATACCGGCTATCGCGCAATAAAAATAACGCAAGTCAAATCTCCTTCCGTTTATATCGACCACTTCAAACCACCCACGAAATAGCAGTAGATGTATATCGGAATTACGGTGACACGTGCAAGAATCCCCAATCTCTTGCCATCCACCCGCTCCCGTCATAGCCTTCCTTCATGGCCCGCCTTCCGCGACTCGTCCTCCCCGGCATTCCCCACCACGTGACCCAGCGGGGCAACCGCCGCGAACGCACTTTCTTCGAGGACGGCGACTATCAACTCTATCTCGATCTCCTCGCCGAAGCCGCCCCACGCGCCGGGGTTGAGGTCTGGGCCTATTGCCTGATGCCCAACCACGTCCACATCGTCGCCACCCCGTCCGACGAGCACGGCCTCTGGCGCACCTTCCGCCATGTCCACCGCCACTACACCGGCTTCATCAACGCCCGCCAGCGCACCACGGGCCACCTCTGGCAGGGCCGCTTCTCCTCCGTCGCCATGGACGAGCCCCACTTCGTCACCGCGCTCCGCTACATCGCCCTCAACCCGGTCCGCGCCCGTCTCACGGCCCGCGCGCAGGACTGGCCCTGGTCCTCCGCCCGCGCCCACCTCGCCGGCGAAGACGACGGCATCGTCACCGTTGCCCCCGCCCTCGAACGCGTCGGCGATTTCGCCGCCTTCCTCTCCGAACCCTTCGACGAAGCCCTGACCTACGCCGCCTTGCGCGCCGCCGAATCCATCGGCCGCCCGATCGGCTCGCCGCAATGGCTCGAAGACATGGAAACCCGCACCGGCCTCACCCTCCGCCCCCGCAAGCCGGGGCCAAAGCCCAGGCACGCCTGATCAAAAGCGCCCGCGGGTCTGTTCGTGGTCTGGATCGCCAAGCGACCCTGACGCGCCTGGCCTGTCCTACACCGCCATCCCATGCAACAATCGCGTCGGCTCTTTCTTACCGTCGATACCCAGCCTGCCCCACGCCCTTCGCGTGCGGAAAGTTGCCATGCCCTGCGTGGGTGAAGTTTGCGAAGATCGCGGCATCCGGATTTCAGAAATATCCAGCGCCTACCGATGTTTATGCGCCATTTCAGCCGTTCCGCTTTACCGTCGCCGTGTGAAGTTCGCCGGTTGGCTGCGGCAGTGGCTCCGCGAGTCTGATGATGGCAAATATCGACAAGCGATATTTGCAGACACTGCGGCAACCTGTCAGTCAGCCATCCCGGCAAACTCCGCCGCCGCCAGGAACGCCAGCCGGCGCCGCTCGCGCCGCGCCTCGGCCTCGGCATCGCGGCCCCACAGCTCCGCCTGCCAGTCCTCTTCCAGGCTCGCCGCGTTCCACAGGTACGCCCAATCCGCCCCCGGCTCCAGCGCCGCCAGCGCGACCACCAGCGAAGCCGCCAGGCTCGCCAGGTTGTGCACGGCCGCCAGCCGCAACGGCCCCAGGCCCGCCAGCACCCCCTCCAGCACCGCCAGCGTTTCCGCCGGCTGCGGCCGGTGCATGATCCCCGAAACCCGGTGGAAAGCCACGCCGAGCCGCGCCTCTTCCGCCGCCAGCAGCGGCTCCCACTCGCTCTCCTGCCGCCGCGTCAGCGCCTCCCCCGGTTCGCCGCGATAGCACAGCGTATCGGTCTCCCCATACTTCAGCACCGCCGCCACCACCGGCGCTGGGTCGCCCGCCACGACGTCGAGCGCATAATCGGCCATGTCCCTGAACACGAAGCCCGCCGGATCGATCTCCTCGCCCTGCGCTGCCCACTCGGCCGCCAGGGCCTCCGCCAGCGCCGCGCCCGGCACGACCTGCGCCCGCCCGCCCGGCGTCTTCACCCCCCGGCCGTCGAGCAGCACCCGCCAGCCACCCTCGACCGGCCCGATCGAGACATCCTTCCAGAACCGCTTCATCGCCTGCTTACCCGCGCCTCTTCCAGCTCCGCGCCAGCAATCCCGGCACCACCAGGCACTCCACCGCGCCGATCACGATCAACCCCAGGCCGACCGGCTGCGGCAGGGCGATCTTGCCCGCCACCACCGCCAGCCCGAACACCGCCAGCGCCGCCCCGGAAAGCCGCATCACCTGCAGGATCACGAACCCCATCCGCGCATCGTCGCTCATGCCAGCACCTCCACCAGTTCGCCGGGCGAATTGACCACCACCTCGGCCCCCGCCGCCATCAGTTCCGCTGCAGCATGATAGCCCCAACTCACCCCGATCGCCCGCACCCCGGCCTCCACCGCCATCGCCATGTCATAAGCCGTATCGCCGATCATCACCGCATCGCCGGCGGCGACCATCGCCTCGTCCAGCGCCGCCTCCAGCATCGCCGGATGCGGCTTCGAAGGATGCCGGTCCGCCGTCTGCAGGGTGACGAAATGCCCGTCCAGCCCATGCCCCGCCAGGCAGAACGCCAGCCCCCGGTCGCTCTTGCCCGTCGCCACCCCCAGCAGCCACCCGCGCGCACGCAACCCGTCCAGCGCCTCGCGGATGCCATCGAACAACGGTTCCCCCAGCCGGCCTTCGTGGCGCGCCGCCTGAAACGCCCGCTTGTAGGCCTCGATCACCCGCGCCTGCACCGCTCCATCGGCTTCCGGCAGCAGGCGCCGCACCGCCGTCGGCAGGCTCAACCCGACCGCGCGCCGCACCGCTGCCAGGTCCGGCGCCGGCAAACCCGCATCGCCAAACGCCACCGCCATCGCCGCGCAGATGTCCGCCTGCCCGTCCACCAGTGTCCCGTCGCAGTCGAACACCGCCAGCCGGCTCACGGCCGCCGCCCCTTCGGCGCCCCCGGCCTGCCGGAACCCGGCTTCTTCGCCGCCGGCGCGGCGCGTTGCCCGCTGGCCTTCCGCGCCACGCTGCCGCCGCCGTCCGCCCGCTTGCGCCGCTCGCCGCGCCGCTCCTTGCGATACTGCTTGGCATGGGCCTTGGCGGCGATCTTCTTCGCTTCCTTCTCCGGCACGCGCGGCGCTTCGGCCAGCGGCGCCCCGTCCGCCTCGTCGAACCCCAGCTGCACCAGCGATTGCGCGATATGCTCCGGCAGTGGCGCCGTCACATCCAGCACGCCGCCTTCCGGCAGGTCGATCACCAGCCGCCGCGCGTGCAGATGCAGCTTGCGGCTGATCGAGCCCGAAAGAAACGCCTCCGGCCCGCCATACTTGCCATCGCCGATGATCGGATGGCCGATCGCCGCCATGTGCACGCGCAACTGGTGGGTCCGCCCGGTCAGCGGCTGCAGTTCCACCCAGGCCGCCCGGTTCCCCGCCCGATCGATCACCCGATAGCGCGTGCGCGAAGGCGCACCGTGCTCGGAATGATCGACCATCATCTTTTCGCCGCCGGTCCCCGGCTGCTTGGCCAGCGGCAGGTCGATCTCGCCCTCGTCCGATGGCACGCCGGCGACCAGCGCCCAATAGACCTTCTTCGCCGAACGCCCGGCAAACCGCTTGGAGAAATTCGCCGCCGCCCCCGGCGTCCGCGCCACCAGCAGCACGCCCGACGTATCCTTGTCCAGCCGGTGCACCAGCCGCGGCCGCGGTTCGTTTTCGCCGGCATAGGCATCGAGCAGGCCATCGACATGCTCGAACGTCCCGCTGCCGCCCTGGGTCGCCAGCCCTGGCAGCTTGTTGAGCACCAACGCAGAAGGTGTCCGCATGAGCACCATCGCCTGGGCCATCGTCTGCTGCGCCTCGGTCAACGGCCGCCGCGTCCGCGTCTTGCCGGAAGCCTTGGGCACCAGCCCCCCCGGCGGCACCCGCACGACCTGCCCCGCCGCCAACCGATCAGCCGGATCGACCCGCTTGCCATCGACCCGGATCTGCCCGGTCCGCGCCCAACGCGAAATCGTCGCGAAGCCGATCTCCGGGAGATGCCGCTTGAACCACCGGTCCACCCGGATATCGTCGTCGTCGGCGCCTACGGTGAACTGGCGCACCGCCTCGGTTGGCTGTGTCACGCAAAGCTCCGCATCAGCAAAAGGCCACCAAACAAACCCGCAAACCCAGCCAACAGCGAAACCCCCACATAGACCGCCGCCAGGCCCACCGCCCCGCGCTCGACAAACACCGCAAACTCCAGGGCGAACGACGAAAACGTCGTATACCCGCCGAGCACGCCGACCCCCAGCAACAGCCGCCAGTGCTCGCCACCCCAAGGGCCTTCAGGAGCGCCATGCCGCGCCAGCCACCCGGCCAGCAGCCCCATGCACAGGCTTCCCAGCACGTTCGCCGTCAAGGTCGCCCAGGGAAACGCCCCCGCCATGACCGGCCCGATCGCCGCGAGCCACACGCGACCCGTGGCATAGCGCAACCACGCACCCAGCCCGCCCCCGCCAGCGACCAGCAGGGAAGACAACGCAAAGGAAGGGGGCGCACTCATCGCGGCTCTCTAGCGACTTTCCGGTCAAAGCGCCACCGCAGGCAGGGAAGGCAGACACCATCGGCATTTCGGTCACGCAGGGCGGGAGCGAACGGCGCGGGTTACCTGCCCCGATCTCCCGAACTCAATCCAGCGTCACCCCGTCATTGCGGTCCGGTGCTTCCCAAGAGCAGGTTACCGTTCGATGCACATGGCGATGCCCATGCCGCCACCTATGCAGAGTGTCGCGAGCCCCTTTCTGGCATCGCGCTTCTGCATTTCATAGACAAGCGTGGTCAGCACGCGGGCTCCCGAGGCGCCGATCGGGTGGCCGATGGCGATCGCGCCGCCATTGACATTGACCTTGTCGGGATCGAGCCCGAGCTCCCTGCCGACGGCCAGGGCCTGTGCGGCGAATGCCTCGTTCGCCTCGATCAGGTCGAGACCGTCGATTGCCCTGCCTGCCTTGTCCAATGCCTTGCGGGAAGCCGGGACGGGGCCTATCCCCATGACGGCCGGATCGACCCCCACGCTCGCCCAGGACCGGATCGTGGCGAGGATGCGTGCGCCGCGCTTCTCCGCGTCCTCGCGGCTCATCAGCACCACCGCCGCTGCCCCGTCGTTAAGGCCGCTGGCATTGGCGGCAGTGACCGTGCCGTCCTTTTTGAACGCCGGCTTCAGACCCTGCATGGCCTCGATCGTGGCGCCGGCACGGATGTATTCGTCGTGTTCGACGACGGTGTCGCCCTTGCGCCCCCTGGTCGTGACCGGAACGATCTCCTCCTTGAACCTGCCTGTGGCGCGCGCCTTTTCGGCCTTGTTTTGCGAGGCCACGGCGAAGCGATCCTGCTCTTCGCGCGTGACCTGGTATCGGGTTGCCAGGTTCTCCGCGGTGATCCCCATGTGGTAATGATTGAATGCGTCCGTGAGCCCGTCATGCACCATCGTATCGACAATGGTCACCGATCCCATCCGGGTGCCGCCGCGCAGGTTTTGGGCGTGAGCGGACAGGGACATGCTTTCCTGCCCGCCGGCGACCACGATCTCCGCGTCGCCATTCTGGATCGCCTGGGCGCCAAGCGCGACCGCGCGCAACCCGGAACCGCAGACCTGATTGACACCCCAGGCCGGTATCCCTTCCGGCACGCCCGCCAGCATCGAGGCCTGCCGTGCAGGGTTCTGGCCCTGGCCGGCCGTCAGCACCTGGCCCATGATGACCTCCGAGACATCGGTCGGAGACACCTCTGCCTGCGTGAGCGCCGCCTCGATGGCAATGCGGCCCAGTTCATGCGCGGGCGTGGTGGCAAAGGCACCGAGAAAGCCTCCGACCGGAGTCCGTTTGGCGGCGACAATCACGACTTCGCTCATATTCCGGCCTTTCTTGCAGTCGCTGAACTTCGAGGCTTTCGCCTTTCCCAAAATGCGAACTATCGGTGGTCGAGCAGCGGTTTCAGGTAGGCGCCGGTGAAGCTCGCCGGGTTCGCCGCGACCTGCTCGGGAGTGCCTTCGGCGACCAGTTCCCCTCCCCTCACCCCGCCTTCGGGGCCGAGGTCCAGCAGCCAGTCGGCAGTCTTGATGACGTCGAGGTTGTGTTCGATGACGACGACGCTGTTGCCCTGATCGACCAGGCGGTGAAGGACTTCCAGCAACTTGCGGACGTCCTCGAAATGGAGGCCGGTGGTGGGTTCATCGAGGATGTAGAGGGTCTGGCCGGTGCTGCGGCGGGCGAGTTCCTTGGCCAGTTTGACGCGCTGGGCTTCGCCGCCCGACAGGGTCGTCGCCTGCTGGCCGACCTTGACGTAGCCGAGGCCGACTTCGTTGAGCATGTGCATGCGATCGCGGATCGGCGGGACGGCCTTGAAGAACTCCTCGGCGTCCTCGATCGTCATGTCGAGCACGTCGGCGATGGAGTGGCCCTTGAATTTCACTTCGAGGGTTTCGCGGTTGTAGCGCTTGCCGTTGCATTCCTCGCAGGTGACGTAGACGTCGGGCAGGAAGTGCATCTCGATCTTGATCAGGCCGTCACCCTGGCAGACTTCGCAGCGGCCGCCCTTGACGTTGAAGCTGAAGCGGCCGGGCTTGTAGCCGCGCGCCTGGGATTCCGGCAAGCCGGCGAACCAGTCGCGGATCAGGGTGAAGGCGCCGGTGTAAGTGGCGGGGTTGGAGCGTGGCGTGCGGCCGATGGGGGACTGGTCGATCTCGATGACCTTGTCGCAGGCTTCAAGGCCTTCGATCCTGTCGTGCGGGCCGGCGAGGACGCGGGCGCCGTTGAGCGTGCGGGCGGCGGCGGCGTGGAGGGTGTCGAGCGTCAGGCTCGACTTGCCGGAGCCGGAGACGCCGGTGACGCAGCAGAACAGGCCGAGCGGGAAGCGGGCGGTGACGTTGCGCAGGTTGTTGGCCCGGGCGTTGTGGACTGTGACGGCGAGGCCGTTGCCGGGGCGGCGCTGGGCCGGGACTTCGATCCGGCGGGTGCCGGAAAGGTATTGGCCGGTGAGGCTGTCCTCGCTCGCCAGGATGTCCGCCAGGGTGCCCTGGGCGACAATCTCGCCGCCGTGGACGCCGGCGCCGGGGCCGAGATCGACGATGTGGTCCGCAGTCTTGATCGCGTCCTCGTCGTGCTCGACGACGATGACGGTGTTGCCGAGGTCACGCAGGCGCTTGAGGGTTTCGAGCAGACGGTCGTTGTCGCGCTGGTGGAGGCCGATGCTGGGCTCGTCGAGCACGTAGAGCACGCCGGAGAGGCCGGAGCCGATCTGGCTGGCCAGCCGGATGCGCTGGCTTTCGCCGCCGGACAGGGTGCCGGAGGTGCGGTCGAGGTTGAGGTAATCGAGGCCGACGTTGTTGAGGAAGCCGAGGCGTTCGACGATTTCCTTGAGGATGGCGCGGGCGATCTGGTTCTGCTGGTCGGTCAGCTTTTCCGGCAGGGTGGAGAAGAAGGCGAGCGCGTCCGCGACGGAGCGGCGGGTGGACATCGAGATGTCCTCTCCGGCGATCTTGACCGAGAGCGCCTCGGGCTTGAGGCGGGCGCCGTGGCAGGTCTCGCAGGGTTGCGCGGTCTGGTACTTGCCGAGTTCCTCGCGCATCCAGGCGCTGTCGGTCTGCAGGATGCGGCGGTTGAGGTTGCCGATGACGCCTTCGAAGGCCTTGTCCACCGTGTAGGACTTGCGGCCGTCGGCGAAGGTCAGCGGCACCTTTTTGCCGCCGCTGCCGTAGAGGATGACGATGGCGGCCTCGGGGGGGAGCTGGTCCCACGGGGTCTCGAGGCTGAAGCCGTAGTGTTTCGCCAAGCTGGAGAGCACCTGCATGTAATAGGGGCTGGGCGGGTTGGACTTGGCCCAGGGGACGATGGCGCCCTGTTTGAGGCTGAGGCTTTCGTTGGGGACGACCAGTTGCGGGTCGAACAGGAGCTTTTCGCCGAGGCCGTCGCAGGCCGGGCAGGCGCCCTGGGGGGCGTTGAAGCTGAACAGGCGGGGTTCGATGGCTTCCAGCGTGAAGCCGGAGACCGGGCAGGCGAACTTTTCCGAGAAGACGATGCGGTTCGGCGGGAGGCCGGTGCCCTTGAGTTGGCCGCCCTTGGCGTTGCGCTTGGGGGCTTTCGGCTCGGGTGTCTCGGAAACAGGCCCTCCCCCTGCCCCTCCCGCAAGCGGGAGGGGGGATTTGTCGCCGAGTTCGGCGACGGTGGTGTCGGCGAGGTCGATGTAGGCGAGGCCCTCGGCGAGCTTGAGGGCCTGTTCGAAGCTGTCGGCCAAGCGGGTCTGGATGCCCTCTCTCACGGCGATGCGATCAACGACGACTTCGATGTCGTGCTTGAGTTTTTTATCGAGCGCGGGGGCGTCTTCGATGGCGTAGAGTTCACCGTCGATGCGGACACGCGTGTAGCCGGCCTTCTGCCATTCGGCCAGTTCCTTGCGGTACTCGCCCTTGCGGCCGCGGACGACGGGGGCGAGCAGGTAGGCGCGGGTGCCTTCGGGCAGCGCCATGACGCGATCGACCATCTGGCTGACGGTCTGCGCGGTGATCGGCAGGCCGGTGGCCGGGCTGTAGGGCACGCCGACCCGCGCCCATAGCAGCCGCATGTAGTCGTAGATCTCGGTGACGGTAGCGACCGTCGAGCGCGGATTTCGGCTGGTGGTCTTCTGCTCGATGGAGATGGCCGGGCTGAGGCCGTCGATATGTTCGACGTCCGGCTTCTGCATCATTTCGAGGAATTGGCGGGCGTAGGCCGAAAGGCTTTCGACGTAGCGGCGCTGGCCTTCGGCGTAGATGGTGTCGAACGCCAGGCTGGACTTGCCGGAGCCGGACAGGCCGGTGATGACGATCAGCTTGTCCCTGGGCAGCTCGACGTCGAAGCCCTTGAGGTTGTGCTCGCGGGCGCCGCGCACGGTAATGTGGGTGAGACTCATGGGGTGAGTCTGTTCCAGATTTGTTCGAAGGGAGCAAGGGGGGCCTGAGGGGCAGGGGGAACATTCCCCCTGCCCCTCCCGGTTTCAGCCTTTTCGGGTTCAGGCCGCCGCGGCGAAGCGGGGGATGGCAACGGTTTCGGTATCCTTGCCGGAGCGCAGGACCTTGCCGGGCAGCGCGCCGGTGGTCACGTTGTCGCGCACCATCAGGGTGCCGTTGACCACCACCGCGTCGATGCCGATGGCGTCGGCGTAAAGGCGGCCATGTTCGCGGGTGCCGGGGAGGTCGTAGCGGGTGTAGACTTCGCCGGTGGCGACGGTTTCGGGATCGAACACGACGACATCTGCGTGGTAGCCGATCTTCAGTTCGCCGCGCTCGAGGAGGCCGAAGTATTCGGCCGGGACCTGGGTCATCAGCTGGACGGCGCGTTCGACGCTGGCCAGGCTATATTCGCGCGAACGCTGCAGCAGCTTGGTCGAGAAGGCGAAGCTGTCGATCATGTCCATGTGGGCGCCGGCGTCCGAGGCGCCGATCAGGATGCGGTCATCCTCCACGAGTTGCTTGCGCAGGGCATAGGTATCCACATCCTCGCCGCGCTGTTCGGGCTGGAACGAGGTGCGCAGGCCATCGGCGATGACGAGATCGATCAGCGCGTCGAACACGTCGACGCCGCGTTCGGCGGCGATTTCCGACACGAACTTGCCCTCGTAGCGCTTGTTCGCCTCGGCCTGGACTTCGACGACCTTGTATCTGGCGAAATTCACCGTGGACGCCATGTAGGCAGGGCTGCTGGCGGCGGCTTCGCGCAGCAGGGCGCGGACGAACGGGTCCTTCAGGCGTTCGAGCCGCTCGGCCGGGGAAATGCGGAACAGCGCCGCCCAGCCGGGCAGGAAATCGAGGACGAAACCGCTCATGAAGTTGAGCCGCAGGGCGAACGTGCTCGGCGGCATCAGCGCGACGACCTCGGCACCGTGCTGGCGGGCATAGGTGCTGGCGCTAAGCATGCGGTCCATCCGCTCGCGTTCGACCTCGCTTGTGCCGGTGATGTTCAGCACGTTCCAGTTGACCGGGCGCTGGCCGGCGAGCGAGAAATCCTTGAGCAGTTCGAGGGTGTCCTCGCCGAAATCGAGGTTGGGCAGCAGTTCGAGCGAGGTGCCGGGGTGATCACGCACGGTGGCGGCAAGGGCGATGAGTTCCTCGCGGCTGGCGTGGCGGCTCGGCACCGGGTTGCCGTCGGCATCGTTGTGCGAGGCGGAGACGGTGCTGGAGAACCCCATGGCGCCTTCGTCCAGCGAGGCGTGGACCAGCCGGCTCATCTCGGCGATTTCCGCCTCGCTCGCCAGGCTGCCGACCGCACGTTCGCCCATGACCACGCGGCGCACGGCGCTGTGGCCGACGAAGAAGCCGCAGTTGAGCCCGACCTTGCCTTCGAGCAGGCCGAGAAAGTCGCCGAAGCTCGACCAGCTCCACGGCACGCCGGCCTTGAGCGTTTCCTGGGGCATGCCTTCGACGCGGGCGAGCATCGGCAGCAGGTAGGCGCCGGCGTCAGGCGTCAGCGGGGCGATGGAAAAGCCGCAGAAGCCGCCGAACACGGTGGTGACCCCGTGGTAGCAGGAGGGGCTGAAGGTCGGGTCCCAGAAGGCCTGGGCGTCGTAGTGGGTGTGGACATCGATGAAGCCGGGGGCGACGATGCGGCCGGTGGCATCGATGGTCTCGCGCGCGTCCTCGGCGACCGTGCCGAGGGCGACGATGCGGCCGTCGCGGATGCCGACGTCGCCGAGATAGGCGGGTCGGCCACTGCCGTCGGCGATGCGGCCGCCGGTGATCTTGATATCGAGCATGGCATTCTCTCCTGTCCACGGACGATCCGAGCGCGTCCTGGCATTGTTTTTTCGCGTATGCGTGGGGACAGGCTATGTCGAATCGGCGGGTTTGGGAAGCGGTCTTGATCAGGTCATGGTCATCAGCTGCGACGGATACGGCGCGACGAGAGCGTGCGCCTGCGGCCAGGGCGCGGCCAGCCAGGTGTCGTAATCGGTTTCGTCGAGGATCACCGGCATGGCCTTGGGGTGGACCGCGCCGACCAGCGGGTTGGGCGGGCAAGTGAGGAAGGCGAAGCGGGGTTCGCGGCCGGCGGGGGTTTCGGCCTGGCGCCAGATGCCGGCGAAGGCGAACAGCGGCTGCGACGGGATGGCGAACCAGTGCGGGCGCTTGCGGCCGGTGGCGGGATCGGCGGCGGCGCTCCATTCCTGGAATCCGGTGACCGGGACCAGGCAGCGGTGGCGCGGGCGCTCCAGCATCGCGCGCCAGAACGGGCTGGCGAGGTTGCGGACATTGGTGACCGCCTTGCCGCCAAACGGCACCCCCCAATTCATCAGTCCGGTCATGCGGCCGCCTTCGCCGTCGGCGATCACCACCGGGCCAGGGAGGCCGGGGGCGACGTAATCCCGCGCGAGATCGGCCGGCCAGCGATCCTCTGCGGCGAACGTGGTGGCGATCTCGGCGCGGCTCCGCTTGAGGTTGTAGAGATTGCACATGGCAGCAGCGATGCTGGGCATCACGCGGCGCGGCGTCAATCGTCCGGCGGGCGGAGCGAACCCGGATTGTGCGGCGATCGGCGGAGGGCTACCGGAGAGAGGACATGGTGCCCCCCACGCCCCCGACCGAAGCGCCGCCGAGATCGGCCAGCCCACCGCCGCGCGCGCCGGAAACCGATCCCGACCACGGGGTTTCGCCCGGAGTCTGGCGCTATGCGCGCGCCAGCCGGGCGCGGGTGGTGATCGATGCCGCCGACTATTTCGACGTGATGCAGGTGGCCATGTTGCGGGCGCGGCAGCGGATCATGCTGATCGGCTGGGATTTCGACACCCGCATCCACCTCGGCGGCGGGCGACGGTGGTGGAACCTGCCGCGCCGCAGCCGTTTTCCGGCGCGGCTGGGGGCGTTCATCGTATGGCTCGGGCGGCGGCGGCGCACGCTCAGGGTCAAGGTGCTGAAGTGGAACATCGGCGCGCTCAAGTTCGTGCTGCGCGGTTCGATGATCCTCGACCTGGTACGCTGGTGGCTGTCCGACCATGTCGATTTCCGCTTCGACGGGGCGCATCCGCTGGGCTGCAGCCACCACCAGAAGCTGGTGGTGATCGACGATTCGTTTGCCGCCTGCGGCGGCATCGACATGACCTCGGACCGCTGGGACACGCCGCTGCATGTCGAGAACGATCCGCGCCGCAAGCGGCCCGGGGGCAAGCTTTTTCCGCCGTGGCACGATGTCGCGATGCTGGTCGAGGGCGACGCGGCGGCGGCGCTGGGCGAGCTGGGGCGGTTGCGCTGGCGGCAGTCGGGCGGGGCCGAGCTGGCGCCCTGTTCGCGCGCGGGGGAAAGCCCCTGGCCGCTGGACCTGGAGGCCGACTTCACCGATGTCGAGATCGGCATTGCCCGAACCCGCGCCGGCTGGCGGCACTGCCCGGAGGTGCGCGAGATCGAGGCGCTGTTCATCGAGCACATCGGCCGGGCCAGGCGGTTCATCTATGCAGAAACGCAGTATTTTGCCTCGCGGCGGGTGGCCGAGGCACTGGCGGCGCGGCTGATCGCGCCCGACCCGCCCGAGATCATCCTGGTCACCCCGCTGACCGCCGACGGCTGGCTGCAGCAGCAGGCGATGGACACCGCGCGGGTGCGGCTGCTCCATGCCCTCGCGCCGGACGATCCGGCGGGACGGCTGCACGTCTATGTGCCGCGTGCCGCCGCCGGCACGCCGATCTACGTCCATGCCAAGCTGATGATCGTCGATGACGAGATCCTGCGGATCGGCTCGGCCAACATGAACAACCGTTCGATGGGGCTCGATTCGGAGTGCGACGTGTTCCTCGACGCGACGCGGGCGGGCAACGGGCACATCGTGCCGGCGATCAGCGCCTTGCGCTATCGGCTGCTGGCCGAGCACTGCGCGCGGCCGGAAGCCGAGGCCGCCGAGGCGCTGGCCGGCGGCGCGGGGATGGCCGAATGGATCGCCCGGCAGCCGCAATCGGGCAAGCATATGGAACCTTTTGCCTTGCGTCCGTTGACCGATGCAGAGAAGGCAATCGCCGATACGGCGCTGCTGGACGCGGAACGACCGGAAGAGATCTTCGAGCCGATGGCGCGGAGACGCGGTCTTTTCCGGAGAGGCGGGTTGCTGCGGCGCCCGGAATGAGGAGACGACTTGCCGATGCACGACCATGACGATCACGATCCGCTCGCCGAAACCGTCGGCGAGGATGGCAAGCTGCCGGTGCCCGACCATGTCCAGGAAGCGATCCGCACGCTGATCCGCTGGTCAGGCGACGATCCGGCGCGCGAGGGCCTGCTCGACACGCCCAAGCGGGTGGCGCGGGCCTGGCGGGAATATTGCCAGGGCTATGATGAAGACCCGGCTCATCACCTCAGCCGCCAGTTCGAGGAAGTCGGCGGCTATGACGAGATCGTCCTGCTCAAGGACATTCCGTTCCAGTCGCACTGCGAGCACCACATGGCGCCGATCACCGGCAAGGCGGCGATCGCCTACCTGCCGCGCAATTCGGTGGTCGGCATTTCCAAGCTGGCCCGCGTGCTGCACGCCTATGCGCGGCGGCTGCAGATCCAGGAGCGGCTGACCGCCGAGGTCGCGCAGTGCATCTGGGACAACCTCAAGCCGCATGGCGTGGCGGTGGTGATCGAGGCGCAGCATGGCTGCATGACCGGACGCGGGGTGCGGACCTCCGGAGTCGGCATGATCACCTCGCGGCTGATCGGCAGCTTCCTGGAAGACCCGCGCAGCCGGCGCGAAGTGCTCGGGCTGATGGGTTACTGAATGGATGCAGGGGGGCGGAAAGCCCCCCTGCCCTTCCCGGTGAACTCAGAGTGCCCCTTCGAGCCAGGCCTTGAGCTGGCTCTTCGGCGCCGCGCCGAGCTTCTGCGCGACCGGCTTGCCATCCTTGAACAGGACCATCAGCGGGATCGACTGGACGCCGAACTGGCTGGCCGTCTCGGTATTTTCCATGATGTCGACTTTGGCGATGGTCACCTTGTCGGCCAGTTCCTCGCTGATTTCCTCGAGCGCGGGGGCGATCATCTTGCAGGGGCCGCACCAGTCCGCCCAGAAATCGACGAGGACCGGCTTGTCGGAATTGATGACGTCGGCGGCAAAGCTGGCGTCGGTGACGGACTTGGTGGCCATTCGGGGTCTCCTGTGAGGTGGCAGCGAATATCGAGAGCGGGGTCGGGTTTGGCAACCGCTACAGCGACAAGGATTCCTGTGTGGCGGACAAAGCCTGCTTGTGCGGGGCGATGAGGGCCGGCGGCAGCGGCAGCAGGATCGGCGTCTGGGTGTAGAGCAGGGCCGAGGCCACCGCGCGGCCGGGGTAGGCGGCTTCCAGCGCCAGTTCGTAGGCGGCCATCTGGCGGAGGATCGCCGTGGGGACCTGCTCGGCGGTGGCGGGGGGGCGGCGGGCGGATTTGAAGTCGACCGCGCGGATCGCCTCGGCGCTGACCAGGAGGCGATCGATGGTGCCGGCGATGACGCGTTCGCCGACGGTGGCGGCAATCGGGATTTCGGCCAAGGCGTCCGGCCCGAACAGGTCGGCCCAGCGCGGGTCGGCGATGACGCGGATGGCGGATGTGGCGATGTCCTCGCGGGCGAGTTCGCCGAGATCGGCGGCCTGGGCGGCGAGCCAGGTGCGGGCGGCGATCTCGCGCTGGTCGGGCGCGAGGGCGGGGAGGCGTTCGAGCAGTTTGTGGATCAGGGTGCCGCGGCGGGCGGCTTGCGCGAGGGCGGCGGGGGCGCGTCCGGTCAGCGGCGGGTCTGCCGAGGTGTCTTCCCCGGCGGCTGACGGGGCGAGCGGGCGTGGGGGCCGGGGTTCGGCGGCAATGGGCCGGGTGAGCCAGCCTGGGCGGCCGCCGGCCATGGCGAGCTCGCGCGCAGGTGGGGCGGCGGGGACGGCGGGGGCGGGTTCGCCGTGTTCGAGACGGGCGCCCCAGATGGGATCGGCCAGCCAGTCCGAGCCGCCTTCGACCTCGGCGAGTTCGGCATACCAGCTGGCGGGAGCGGGTTCCTTTTCCATCGCCTTGAGGGCGCCGGTGACGAACAGGGCTTCTTCGGCCCGGGTCATGGCGACGTAGAGCAGGCGCCAGTGTTCCTCGGCGTCGGCCTGGCGGTTGGTCTCCTCGGCGCGGGCGATCGGCCCGGTGCGTTCTTCGGCGCGGAGAGCGGGCAAGGGGATGGTGCGGGTTTCGGATGAGGGATCGGGGAGATCGAGGCCGGAGGGGCGGGCGCGGTCGGGGTTGCCGGTGGCATCGGCGAGGATGACGATCGGGGCTTGCAGGCCTTTCGAGCCGTGGACGGTCATGACCCGTACGAGCTGGCCGGCGCCTTCGGCTTCGCGCTTGAGTTCGCCGGCGCTGGCGTCGAACCAGGCGAGGAAACCGACGAGGCTGGGGGTCATCGTCGCGGCATAGGCTTGCGCTGCGTTGAGCAGTTCGTCGATGCTGTCGTTGACCTCGGCGCCGAGGCGGGCGGCGAGGCGGGCGCGGGCCTGCCACGGGCCGACGAGCAGCCAGTGGAGCAGGGCCTGCACGGGCTCGTAGTCGGCGCGGGCGAGGAGATCACCCAACTGGCCGAGGGTGGCGGCGACATGGGGGTCGTGGCTTGCGCGGAGGTGCTGCCAGAGCGGCGTGTGCCTTTCGCGCCAGCCGTGTTCGAGCAGTTGCTCCTGGGTCCAGCCGACCAGAGGCGAGACGAGCAAGGCGGCGAGGTTGAGGTTGTCGAGCGGCTGGGCGGCGAAGCGCAGCGCGGCGATGAGGTCGCGCACGGCGAGCGGCGCGCCGAGGCGGAGGCGATCGACGCCGGCGACGGGGACGCCGAGGGCATGAAGGCGGGCGACGATCAGCCCGGCGAGATCGCCGCGCTTGCGGACCAGGACCATGATGTCTCCCGCCGTGGCGTGACGCGGCTCGCCCTTGACCAGCGGATAGCCGGCATCGAGCCAGTGGCGGACCTGGCGGGCGATGCGTTCGGCGAGTTCGCGTTCGGGTTTGGAGAGCCAGGATTCTTCGCCGGGTGTCGGATCGTCGTCCGGTTCTTCCTCCTCGGCGGCGACGCCGACCGGGCGCCAGAGGACGACCTGGCCGGGGCGGGGCTGGCCTTCGTGGGACGGGATTTCCTCCATGCCGAAGCGGGCCGGACCGATGTGCCGGATGGCGCGATCGACGAAATCGAGCACAGGCTTGCCCGTGCGGAACGAGCGATCGAGACCGAGCTGGACGAGATGGCGCAGGCGCGGGCCTTCGCGCGAGGCGGCGGCGGCGGCCTGTTCGAGCACTTCGGCGAAATGGCGGCGGGCCTTTTCGAAGTTCTGGGGGCTCGTGCCCTGGAAGCCGAAGATCGCCTGCTTGTAGTCGCCGACGACGAACAGGGTTCGCGTGCCGGCGGCATGGGTCCCCTCCCCGGCCCAGAATTCCTCGGTCAGCGCGCGGATGATCGACCATTGGGCGGCGTTGGTGTCCTGCGCCTCGTCGACGAGGATGTGGTCGAAGCGGCGGTCGAGCTTGTAGCGGATCCAGTCGGCCATGCCGGAGCGGGTGAGAAGTTGGGCGGCGCGGCGGATCTGGTCGTCGAAATCGATCAGGCCTTCGCGGGCTTTGGCCTCTTCCCAGGCGAGCGCGAACTGGCGGCCGAGGGTAAGCGCGGGGGCGAGCCAGCGGGCGAGCGCGAGGCGCGCGCGGGCGTCGCGGACCGTGTTGAACGAGACAAGCGCGGCCTCTCCGGCTTCGACGATCGATTCCTCGAATTTGAGCAGGGACTTGGCGCTGCGGACGGCGTCCTCGTTGGTGAAGAGGAGTTTGCGCAGGTCGTCGAGCGTGGCGAGGCGCTGTTCGGGGGTGGCGGCGAGCCAGTCGGTCAGCGCAGAGAAGGTTTTGACGCCGGTGGCGGCGGTCCACTGGGCATAAGCGGCGTGGCAGCAGTGGAGCGCTTCGAGGTCGAACATTTCGTCGGCGCAGTGGTGGGCGAGCCAGGCGTCGTCGGCGTCCGCCGGCAGGTCGAGCAGGGTGTAGACGCGGGGCTGGAGCGGGGGGAGCCAGGAACCTGGGCCGAACCAGGCTTCGCGGGCTGAGGCGCAGCGCAGCAGCCAGGCTTCGACATCGTCCGGCCCCATGCGCAGCGAGAGGTGGGCGAGGGCTTCGAGCAGTTCCGCCTGGCCATTGGCTTCGGCCTGGACCAGCAGGTCGGCAAGGACTTCGCGGGCGAGGAGGATGCGTTCGCGGTCTTCCATCGGGCGGCTGCCGGGGATCAGGCCGGCTTCCTCCGGGAAGGCGGCGAGCAGCCACTGGGCGAAAGCGTGGATCGTGTCGATCCGCAAACCGCCGCCCGGACAATCGAGCACCTGGGTGAACAGGCGGCGGGCGCGGGCGCGGGCTTCGGGACCGGACTCGGCGCCGATCGCCTCGAGTTCGTGATAGAGCGCGGTGTCTTCGAGGCGGACCCAGCCGGCCAGCTTTTCATTGATGCGGGCGGCCATTTCGGTGGCGCCGGCCTTGGTGAAGGTCAGGCAGAGGATCGAGTCCGGCGTGACGTGCTCGGTGAGCAGCAGGCGCAGGACGCGGGCGGAGAGGACCTGGGTCTTGCCGGTGCCGGCCGAGGCGGAGAGCCAGACCGAGTCCGCCGGGGCGACGGCGGGGCGCTGGTTATCGGCGAGGGGATGGGGGCGGGCCGGGGATTCGCTCACTGTTCGGGTCTTTCGAGGGACCAGAACCATTCCTCCAGGCGCATCAGCTGGTCGTAATCCGCGTAAGTGCAGAGATCGGGGTTGAGGCGGGCGGTGAAGGGTTCGCTACCCTTGATCCAGCGGTCGATCGCGTCAGTGAGGAAGCGGGCGGTTTCCGAAAGGAATTCCTCGCGCGGGATGCCGGACTTGCGGCGGCCTTCGAGCACCGGTTCGAACACGTAGCCGAACTGGTTTTCGCTGCGGGGTTGCTTGGCCAGCGACCAGTATTCGAAGCGGGTCGGGGTGCCGGTCACGGTCAGGTTGCGCTTGCGGTCCTCGAACTGGCCGTTTTGCGCGATCAGGCCGAGAGTGCCGAGTTGCAGGGCGAAACCGTTCTGGACCATGCTGCCGGTGGGTGGCCCGCCGGTCTTGTAGTCGATGACGGCGAGGGTGCCGTCCGGCAGGCGATCGAGACGGTCGGCGCGGCCGTGGACGCGGACGCCGTCGAACAGCATGTGGCCTTCGAGTTCGGTGCCGGCGACGATGCGGCCTTCGGTTTCCTGCGTCTCGATCTGGCCGCCGATCCATTCGAGCGCGGCCATGAGGCGGGGGCGCCACAACGCGCGCATCAGCGGGTGGGCAGAGAGCTTGTCGAGTTCTTCCTCGGCGATTGCGCGCAGGGCGGGGAGGTCACCGTTGGCGCGGTGCCAGCGGTCGAGCACGGCGTGGGCGGCGGTGCCTTTCAAAGGCGCGCTGGGTTCGGCGTCGAGCGGGTCGAGCCGGGACAGGCGCAGGATGGCGTTGGCGTAGAACTGGTAGGGATCGGAGCGGAGGCGGTCGAGATTGGTGGCGGAGATGGCGACCTGGCGCTGCTCGGGCGTGGGCATCGGCTGCGGGCGGGGGTGGGGCGGGATGGCCGGGATCACGTCGATGGCGGCGGCGAGGCCTGGGGCGTTGGTTTCCGCGTGCTCCTCGGCCAGTTTTTCGCCCAGCATGGCCTGGACCCGCAGGACGAAGCGGGAGGGGATGACCGGGCCGGCGTCATCGCGGCGGGACCAGCTGAGGACGACTTCGGGCGCACCCAGCGCGGCGGCGAGATCGTGGGCGGAAAGGCCGACGCGGAAATCGGCGCCCGGCACGCCGAGGCGGCGCAGGACGGCGGGCGGCAGCAGCGGGTCCGGCGACGGCGAGCCGGGCCAGGTGCCCTCGGTGAGGCCGGCGCAGATGACGAGATCGGCGCGGGACATGCGGGCCTCGATCAGGCCGTAGATGGCGACGCGGGGATGGCCGCCCCAGGGGGGACGGACCGGAACCAGGTCCATGCGTTCGCGCAGGAGGGCGGGGAGATCGCGCGGCAGGAGGCGGGTGCCGACCTCGCGCGCGGGTTCGCGCAAGGCTTCGAGGAAGCGGGCGAGGCAGCGGCCGTCCGGATTGGACCACAAGGGTTCGCCGCACAGCGCTTCGGCGACGGCGGCGAGACTGTCCAGCAGGGTGGCGAGCGAGGTTTCCTCTTGCCCGCGTTCGAGCGGGGCGAGGATTTCGGCGGTCTGGCGCCACCATGCCGCGAGCGCCGGGTTGCCGGCGACGCGTTCGGCAATGGGGGCGAGGCCGGGGGCCGGGCGGGGTCCGCGCAGCGCCAGGTCGAGGGCGCGGACATGGTCCAGCCAGGCGGGGCGGCCCTCCCCTGCCCCGACCAGCGGATGGCCGAGCAGCGCGATCAGCGGCACCGGGGCGGCGCGTTCGGCGAGCACTTCGGCGGCGAGCAGGAGGACGCGGCCGGCGGCGGTCTGCGGCAGGGGGCGGCCGGCGGAATCGTCGGCCTCGATGTTCCAGCGGCGCAAGTGGGCGACAACGCGGCCGGCGAGCGCGCGGTCCGGCGTGACCAGGGCGACGCGGCGCTCCGGCACTTCGAGCGCCTCGCGGATGAGCACGGCGATGGCCTGGGCTTCGGCGCCGGGGTGGGGCGATTCCATCAGGCGGACGCCGGCGAGGCGGCGGCGGGCGGGCGGCAGATCGGCCCAGGTGACGGAGGCGAAGGGCGGCAGGAACAGGCTGGAGATGGCACGCGAGCGGGCCGGCGGGGCGGCGGTCAGGCCGGCGCGGTGCCAGGGGCGGACTTCATCGCGCGAAATGCCCATGCGGTTGAGCAGGAGCTTGAGGTGGTATTGCGGGTGCGTGACGGCATCGGCCTTGCCGAACGGAGGGTCTTCCGGGGCGGCGGGTTGGCCGGCGGTGCCGAGTTCGTTCCAGACTTCGGCTTCGAGCGCGAGATCGAGATCGGGCAGGATGACGGCACCGCGCGGCGTTTCGCTGACGACACGCAGCAGCCGGGCGAGAGCCGGGGCGGCGGAGGTGACGCCGGCGGCGACCACGGGGTGGGGCGGCGGCGTTTCGGCCCAGGTCCTGGCGGCGCGTTCGAACAGGCGGTTGCGGCGGCTGGGGCCATCGACTTCGCCGCGTGCCGTGAGTTCGGCGAGCCAGAGTTGCTGGACGGTGAGGAAGGTGTGGACGTTGGCCCGCCAGTGTTCGGCCTGTTCGCCGACCAGGGTGATGACCTCTTCGGCGAGGAGATCGATGGGGGCGATGTCCTCGACCAGCAGGCGGTCGATCGTCGTGGCGACCGCTTCGGCCTGGCGGAGCAGGGCGGCGCCGTGAGGGGCGTCCTTGCCGAGGACGGTGCGCAAGTGTTCGGCGAGGCGGAGCCAGCGGCGCACCGGGTCGGCGGCGGGGGGGATCGCCGCACCGGCGCCGAGGGGATCGAGCAGGGGGCCGAGGGTTTCGTCGAGATCGAGATCGCCGACAGCGACCATGCGGGGCAACAGGAGGCCGGTTCGCCCCCCCTGCCCTGAGATTCGCACGAACGCTTCGGTGACGGTGCGGATGGCGCGCTGGCTGGGGAGCAGCAGGGTCAGGCGGGCGAGGCCGAGGTCGGTCTCGGCATAGCGCGGCAGCAGGCCGGCGACCAGGGCGTCGGCGAAGCCCCTGTGCGCGGCGATGGAGTATACCTGCGGCCCCGCGCTTTCACGCACGGGTCAGGCGTTCCTGGGTGGGGGCGATGGCCTGGGGGGTGCCGACGTCGAACCACTGGCCGGTGTGGACGAGGCCGTAGAGCCGGCCTTCCTCGATCGCGCGGTCCCACAGCAGGTTGGTGGAGAATGGGCCTTGCGGCGCTTCGCGCAGCAGGCGGTGGGAGACGAGCTGGATGCCGGTGTAGATGAACGGGGCGACACCGCCCGGCCGGCGGCGGCGGATGCGGCCGAGCGGGTCCATGTGGAAATCGCCAAGGCCGTCGTGGTTGAACGCGCCGGTGTGGCGGACGAGGAGGAGCAGAGCGTCCATCTCCGCCGGCTGCCAGGCCAGCGACAGCTCGGCGAAAACGTTGCGCGGGCCGTCGAGCCAGATGTTGTCGCTGTTGAGGCTGAAGAACGGATCCGGGAGGAGGGGCGCGGCGCGGACCAGGCCGCCGCCGGTTTCGAGCAGCTGTTCGCGTTCGTCCGATATGGTGACGGCCGGCGCGCTGCGCAGCGCGAGATGGGCTTCGAGCGCATCGGCGAGGTAGTGGACGTTGACCACGGCGCGGGCGACGCCGGCTTCGGCGAGGCGATCGAGCGCGTGATCGATCAGCGGCTTGCCGGCGACCTGGACCATTGGCTTGGGCCGGGTCGCGGTCAATGGCCGCATCCGCTTGCCGAGGCCGGCGGCGAGCACCATCGCCGTGTCCGAGGCAAGCGCGTTCATGCGAAGCTGCCGCCGTTGGCGGCACGCAATTCGCCGGGAATGTTGGCATCGAACCAGCGAGCGACGGGGGCGAGCGCGGGATGGGCGAGATCGCGCTCCATCAGCGCCCAGACGCGGGGGATCAGGTCGAGATAGCGCGGCTTGCCGTCCCGCCGCCACAGCCGGACGAAGATGCCGACGATCTTGGCGTTGCGCTGGGCGCCGAGCAGCGCATAGTCGGCGAGGAAATCCTGCGGGTCGACCCCGGTGGCGGCGACGTAGCGATCGAACATCCCGGCCTCGACCTCGGGCGAGACATCGCGGCGGGCGTCCTGCAGCAGGGAAACGAGATCGTAGGCGCGGTGGCCGACCAGCGCATCCTGGAAATCGAGCAGGCCCTGCCGGTCCAGCGAATCCAGCAGCATGATGTTTTCGGCGTGGTAATCGCGCAGCACGGTGACGCCGGGCTTCTGGCGGCCGAGCAGCGGGGTCAGCGCTTCCTGCCAGGCGGTGGACCAGCCGGGGGCATCGACATAGAGCTCTTTGGCGGTGCAGTACCAATCGAGCATCAGCCTGGCCTCGCGCTGGTAGGTGGCGAGGTTGTAATCGAGGAACGGGCCGGCCGGGATGCGGTGCAGCTTTACCAGGGCATCGATGGCGCCGGCATAGACGGCGGATTCGTCGTCAGGCCACTCGTCGAGATAGTCGCGCATCCGGGTCTCGCCGAAATCCTCCAGTAGGACCAGGCCGCGCCGCTCGTCGGCGGCGAGGATGCGGGGGCTGCGCATGCCGTTGTCATCCAGCCACTGTGCCGCGCGCAGGAACGGCACCGGGTTTTCGTGCGGCGGCGGCGCGTCCATCAGCATGGCGCGCTGTTCCCCGCGCCGCAGCCGGAAATAGCGGCGGAACGAGGCGTCGCCGGCCAATGGCTCGATGGCGGCGCCCTCCCAGCCGGCGGTGGCGAGAAAGGGGTTCAGCCCTTCGGGCAGTGTGGTCACGTCGTCACCCATGTCTGGCGGCTTAACCAGAGCGTGCCCGGCTCGACAAGTACGCGGCGCGGAGAGGCTGGCGATTGTTCCCCGGATTCGTCGAACGGGGCGAAGGTGAGGCTCAGGCAGCCGGGTTCATGCGCGAAGCCGCCGGCGTGTTCGGGCCATTCGGCGATCAGCGCGGCGCCGTCGCGATAGTCGTCCAACCCGAGTTCCGCGGCCTCTTCGGGCGCGCGCAGGCGGTAGAAATCGGCGTGGACCACCGGCAGGCGCACCTGCGGCGGGGCATAGGGCTCGACAATGGCGAAGCTGGGGGACGGCACTTCGCCTTCATGCCCCAGGGCGGCGATGATGGCGCGGGCGAGCGTGGTCTTGCCGGCGCCGAGCGGGCCGCTGAGGGCGACGACATCGCCGGGCCGGAGTGCGGCGGCGATGGCCTGGCCCAGCCGGGCGACAGCGGCGAGATCGGGCAGGTCCACGCTCAGACCCGAGGGTCCGTCGGCCGCCATCACGGCAGTTCCACGATGGCGGCGGTGCCCTGCCCCGGCTCGGAAAACAGCTCGAAGGTGCCGCCGTGGGCTTCAACCAGCTGGCGCGCGAGCGGCAGGCCGAGGCCCTGGCGGGCGGCGGCGCCGGCGCCTTCGGGCGGCAGGCCGCCGAGCGCGCGGGCGAGGCTGGCGGCATCCATGCCGGGGCCGTTGTCGGAAATGACGATCCGCGCCCGGTCCTGGCCGCGCTTGCGCTGGCGCGACAGCTCGACGAGGATGCGGCCGCCGGCGGGCGTGGCGGCGATCGCGTTGTCGAGCAGGTGGCCGATGGCACGGGCGAGGCGGCGCGGATCGCCGGTGATCCGGCCGACGCCCTTGTCGCCCCTGAGGTCGAGAGCGAGGCCGCCTTCGCGCAGCGCCGGCCCACGTTCCTCGACCAGGCGGGTGGCCCAGGGGAACAGGTCGATCTCCTCGCGCGCCAGCGGCAGGAGGCCGGCTTCGCTCTGCGACAGGTCGAGAACGTTCTCGATATGGGCGCCGAGCCGGGCGACGGCGGTGAGGATGTCCCTGGCATAGCCCTTGCCGGCTTCGTTGAGTTCGCCGCCGAGGCCGGCATCGAGCAGTTCGGCGAAACCGCCGATGGCGTTGAGCGGATTGCGCAACTCGTAGCTCATCGTCGCCAGGAAGCGGGTCTTGACCGTGTCCGCCTCGATGAGGGCAGCGTTGCGTTCGCGCAGGGCTTCCTCGGCCTTCTGCGAATCGGTGATGTCGAGCACGGTCAGCAGGCCGTTGCCGTCCGGCAGGGGAACGCCGGCGAATTCGAGCACGCGGCCGTCCCGGAGCACGGCGCGGCCGCCGGTCTGCTTGCGTTCGAGGGTGGCGGCGCGGACGCAATCGCCGATCTGCTTGCCTTGGACCGGGCGGGCGAGATTGCGGACCAGCCGTTCGAGCATGGCATCGATGCGCGGGTGCTTGTCGAGCAGGTCCGGCTCCAGCCCCCAGGCCATGGCGAAGCGGCGGTTCCACAGTTGCAGGCGGCCATCGGGCGCGAACACCGCGAGGGCTTCGAACAGGCTGTCGAACGTCGCCGTGCGGGTGCGCAGCAGGGTATCGCGCACGGCGGACAGGCGAAGCTGCTCGGTGCGGTCTTCCAGCACCAGCAGCAGGCCGCCATCGGGCATCGGCTGAGCAACGACGCGCAGGTGAGTGCCGTCCGACAGCGGCCAGGCTTCCTCTATCGCTTCGCTGGCGGTGAACCAGGCCTGGCGTTCGCGGCGCCATAGAGGGAAATCGCGGGCCTCAGGCAGGCGGCCGGCATCGCGGGCGGCATCGAGCACGCGCTCGAACGGGGGGCGGTTGACGAGGGCGGCCGGGGCGAGGCCGAGGATGCGCTGCAGCGGCTGGTTGGCGAAGGCCAACTGGCGCCTGGCGTCGAACTGGGCGACGCCGGCGGAAAGCTGGTCGAGCATGGCGCGCTGGGCTTCGCGGAAGGCGCGGAAGGCGCGCGCCATCTCCTCCATGTCCTCGACGTCGATCGCGTAGCCGGCGACCCCTTCGGCGCCGAGCGGCAGGTCGCTGACCCGCAGCGCGCGGCGCTGGCCGTCGATGGTGGCGGCGACCATGCGGGACACCGGCTGCTGGCGCTCGGCCGCCTGGGCGGCGACCTGGGCCGGGGTCTGGCCATCGACCCGCTCGACCAGCTCGGTGCCGCTGGCGACGACCGCGGCGGCGCTTTCCCCGCCGACCGCCTTGACGTAGGCCGAGTTGACCAGCCGCAGCGCGCCATCCGGGCCGCGGAACCACATCGCCATCGGCGCGGCTTCGATCAGGCCGACGAGCGCGGCGAAATCGGCCCGCGCCCGGCCGGCCTCGACCCGCAGGCGGGCAAGCTCGCCCTCGCTCTCGCTGGCGTCGAACACCCAGACCAGGGCGGCGCCGCCGGGCGAGACCTGCGGATCGGCGAGATGGCCGCGCAGGGCGAGGCGGCGGGCCGAGCCGACCGGGGCGGCGGTCAGGGTGAAGGGCTGCGCGGTCTTCTGGGTGCGGCGGACCGCTTCCTGCAGGCTGGCGACCTGGGCTTCGGGCAGGCCGGTGCCGGCTGGCCCGGCGAGTTCGCTGAGGTATTGCGGGGTCTGGTCCAGCCCGAGCCAGGCCGACAGCCGGGGGGGCGCCTCGACCCGGCCATCGGCGCGGACTAGCATGGGCAGCGCGGGGGCTTCCTCCAGCATGTGGACAAGGCGGCGGGCATTGCGCAGCGCCGCTTCGGCCCGGCGCTGGCCGGCGCGCGCCCGCAGCACCAGCACGCCCGCGGCCAGCGTCCAGGCGGCCAGCAGGAGGCCGATCAGCACCAGCGCGATCTGGGAAAGCAGCATGGCCGGTGAGCTATGCGGTTGGCGACGGGATTACAACCGCGTTCGGCAGGCGGGGTGCTGATCGACAGCGCCCCGATCGGCAGCGCTGGTCAGTAGCGGTAGTGGTCCGGCTTGAACGGGCCTTCGACCGGTACGCCGATGTAGTCGGCTTGCTTCTTCGACAGCTTGGTCAGGTGGACGCCGAGCTTTTCGAGGTGGAGGGCGGCGACCTTTTCGTCGAGGTGCTTCGGCAGGACATAGACCTGGTTCTGGTAGTGGTCCGGCCGGGTGAAGAGTTCGATCTGGGCCAGCGTCTGGTTGGTGAAGCTGGCCGACATGACAAAGCTCGGGTGGCCGGTGGCGCAGCCGAGGTTGACCAGGCGGCCCTTGGCCAGGACGATGATCTGCTTGCCGTCAGGGAACTCGACGAGATCGGTGCCGGGCTTGACCTCGGTCCACTTGTAGTTGTTGAGCGCAGAGATCTGGATCTCGCTGTCGAAGTGGCCGATGTTGCAGACGATGCTCATCGGCTTCATCGCCTTCATGTGCTCGGCGGTGATGACGTCGGCGTTGCCGGTGGCGGTGACGAAGATGTCGGCGCGGCGGACGGCCTCTTCCATGGTGACGACTTCATAGCCTTCCATGGCGGCCTGGAGCGCGCAGATCGGGTCGACCTCGGTGACCATGACGCGGGCGCCGCCGTTTCGCAGGCTCGCGGCGCTGCCCTTGCCGACATCGCCGAAGCCGGCGACGCAGGCGACCTTGCCGGCGAGCATGACGTCGGTCGCCCGGCGGATGGCGTCGACCAGCGATTCCTTGCAGCCGTAGAGGTTGTCGAACTTCGACTTGGTCACCGAGTCATTGACGTTGATCGCCGGGAACGGGAGCTTGCCGTCCTTGGCGATCTGGTAGAGGCGGTGGACGCCGGTGGTGGTCTCCTCCGAGACGCCCTTGATGTGGGCGACGGACATGGTGAGGTAGCCGGGCTTGCGCTTGAGGAAGGCGGTGAGCGCGCGGACGAACTCGATCTCCTCGGCATTGCTGGGCTCGAACAGGGTCTCGCCGGCTTCGACGCGGGCGCCCCACAGCGCGAACATGGTGGCGTCGCCGCCATCGTCGAGGATCATGTTGGCGGTGCGGCCTGTTCCGTCATCCCAGTCGAAGATCGAGCCGACATAGTCCCAGTAGTCGGCCAGGCTCTCACCCTTGATGGCGAAGACCGGGATGCCGCGCGCGGCGATGGCAGCGGCGGCATGATCCTGGGTCGAGAAGATGTTGCAGGTGGCCCAGCGAACTTCGGCGCCAAGCGCGACCAGCGTCTCGATCAGCACCGCCGTCTGGATCGTCATGTGCAGCGAGCCGGTGATGCGGGCGCCCTTCAGGGGCTGCGACGGGCCGAATTCCTCGCGCAGCGCCATGAGGCCGGGCATTTCGGTTTCGGCAATGGCGATTTCGGCGCGGCCGAAATCGGCCAGGGAAAGATCGGCGACGACAAAATCCTGGCGGGCTTCGGCAATGGCGGTCACGGGCTTACTCCGGAGGTCGGGGCGCACGAAAACGGGCGCGGGAACGGCCGGTCCTTAGCCGCTCCTGCGCCCGCAAGCAAATATAAAGATATCTTTATATCCTTCGCGCAGGCCGATGGCCGCTCACTCCCCCCGATAGGCCAGGCGCGGCCCGTCGCCACGCAGGATCTCGTCCGCTGCGGCCAGCAGCGGCTCTTTGCCGATCGCGACGGCGAGGTCGCGAGTCACCTGCTTGAGATCATGGCAGCCGAGCCAGGGATGGCCGTTGCCGTAGGCGTTGGCCATCGTCACGCTGATGCGGTCAAGCTCGCGATCCGCCCCGCGTGCGCCGAGCGTGGCGACGTAGCCGGCGCGCAGATCGCGCGCGGCCGTGTTGAGTTCGGCCAGATGGGCGGCTTCGAAGGCCTGAAAATCGGTACGGAAGTCATCATCCCCGGTGCGGCAGCGCAGCCCGGTGACCATCAGCATGATATCCAGCCGGCGCAACTGGGCGGCATCGTCCAGCGCGGAGGCGCGCGCCGGCGCGGCGGCGAGCAGAGGCATTGCCGCGAGCGCGGCGGCGAATTTGGCGAAAATGTGCATCGGTTCAGTCTCCCGGGGGCCCCAACCCCGTTGGGCCCGCGGGAAAAATGGGCCTGCGAACCTTGTTCGATTGCTTTGAGACCTCGTTAATCAGCCTTAACAATGCATCACCGGATGGAATTTGCGACGAGTGTCCGAACAGGGTTAGCGCCGGGTTACCGGTCGATCCGGCATTCCATAAGTGGTTGCACGTATCAATGCGGTCGAACGCTGCGGGTGTCCCGCATGGGGACGGGCTTGCGGGGCCGGCACCGCAGCTTATATGTGCCGCGCACCTGGAGAGGAGCAGGTGATTTGTGAATCACCCGATCCTCTCCACGTTTTTCAATTTACATCGCGAAAGCCAGAAGATGGTGCCCACTTCTTGCGCGATGTTAGCAAGGGAGAATTCAGCATGACCATCGCCGTTGGCCAGACCGTGCCGGACGTGAAGCTGGTGAAAGCCACCGCCTCGGACCGCGAAGCCGTGCAATCCGCCGACTTCTTCAAGGGCCGCCGCGTTGCCCTGTTTTCCGTTCCGGGCGCCTTCACCCCGACCTGCTCGGCCAAGCACCTGCCGGGCTTCCTGGAGAAGGCGGCCGAACTGAAGGCCAAGGGGATCGACGAGATCGCCTGCACTGCGGTCAACGATCCGTTCGTCATGGGCGCCTGGGCGGCGCGCGACGGTGGCGAGGCGGTGACCATGCTGGCCGACGGCAATGGCGAATTCGCCAAGGCGCTGGGGCTGACGATGGACGGCAGCGGCGTCGGCCTGGGCACGCGGGGGCAGCGCTTCGCGATGGTTGTCAACGATGGTACGGTGGAGAAGCTGTTCGTCGAAGCGCCGGGCGAATTCAAGGTTTCGACCGCCGAGCACATGCTCGAAAGCCTCTGACCTTGCGGAAGCAGCCGGCGGTCAGGCGCCCGTTGCGAGCGTGCTGATCGCCGCTGCTTGCGAAGTGGACCGCCGCCGCCCGGGCTGAGCGGGCCGGTGGCGGCGGAGCGACTGTGACCGCGTTGTTGGCCTTGGCCGGCCTACAGCGAGATCAGGGGTGCTTGTCGCGCAGGTGGCCGCCCAGCACCGCCGAGGCGCTGGCGATCAAAGCGCCGACCAGCAGCGAAATCGCCCCGATGATCGAGGACGTGGCGGCGGCCCTGCGCGCGGCTTCGGCGGCGGCCGGGGCGACGGTTTCGGTCACCGCCATCGGGTCCGGCGGGAGCACGGCGGGGACGGCGAAGGTCGTGGCGATCACCGCAACGAAGGCGACGATGACCGTCGCGACCGCCCAGGCGAGCAGGCCATGGGCGGTGTCGCGGAAGTGGACCTCGTCGGTGTGGATCTGCCAGCGGGTGCGCAGGCGGCCGGCCATGTAGCCGCCGACCAGCGAGGACAGCCACTGCATGACGATCAGCCAGATGCCGGCGCGCATGGTGAACTGGCCGGCATCGACGCCGACGCCGGGCCAGACCGAGGCTTTGCCGAGGCCGAAACCGGCGCCGAGCGGGCTGAGGATCAAGGTGACGGCGATCGCCGCGATGGCCCCGGCCCAGATCGCCGACCACGACACCGCCGAGGGACTGGCCGGGAGATCGGTGCCCGAGGCATAAAGGGCGGGGTCGAGCGGCTGATGAGTGTAGAGGGCCATGGGGCTGCTCCCTGGTGCGCGGGTTCCGTCATCGCCAACGCGTGGGCAACGCGGGGAGTTCCGGCCGCGGCCCACGCCAAATCCGAATGAAACGCGGGGATTTGCGTAAGCCCGCAGGCTCGGACCGTTTACCACCCCGACCTTAGGAATCGTGCATTGGATTGCGGCTGGACCGGGGCGCCTGCGCCGGAGCCGGCAGCCGGATCACGTGGATCAGGAAAGGTCGTTCATGCTCGCCCGGCGCCACAGTTTTCCTGCCGTGCGCGCCACGACCGCGACCCCGCTGCACCGCGACGACCTCATGCGGCAGGCGACGATTGCCCGCGAACTGGGCTCGCCGTTCGTCGGCGAGGTGCTGGAGGCGGCGCGGCGGCAGCTGGACCACGCCCCCCGGCTGGCCGAACGGATCGATTTCTGGCCAGGCGATTTTGCCGCCGATGCGGTGGCGATGCGGCTCAACGCCGGGCTGAACGCGCTGGCGCGCCGCGATGCGCCGCCGGTGCTCGGCCGGCTCTATCGCGAGCGCAGCGGGAATTTCGACAGCGCCATTGCCGCCGCGCTGGCGCTGGGTGAGGACGAGCTGGTCGAATGGCTGGACTGGCCGACCCAGACCAACGAGGTCGGCCGTTCGAGCGCGTTCATCGGCGCGCTGGCGGTAGTGGCAGCACGCGACGCCAGGCCGGTTGAACTGCTGGAGATCGGCGCCAGCGCCGGGCTCAACCTGAACCTCGCGCGGTATGGCCATGTGCTGGGCGGGCGGGTGTTCGGTGACGCAACCTCGCCACTGGTGATCCGGCCCGACTGGCACGGGCCGCCGCCGCCGCCGGCGCCGGTACTCATCCAGGAGGCCCGCGGGGTGGACCTGCGGCCGATCGACCTTGCCGATCCGGCGGCGCGCGAGCGGATGATGGCGTTTGTCTGGGCGGACCGGGACGACCGCGCGGCGCGGCTGGCCGGTGCCTTTGCCGTGGCCGCCGTGCATCCGCCACGGGTGGAGCAAGGCTCCGCGCACGAATGGCTGCCGGCGCAACTGGCGCGGCCACAGGACGCCGGCACACGGCGGGTGATCGCCAATTCGATGGTCACCCAGTATTTCTCGCCCGAGCAGCGGCGCGGCATGATCGCCTCGGTGCTCCAGGCCGGGGCGCGGGCGACCGCGGAGCGGCCGCTGGCGTGGATCTCGCTCGAATGGACCCGCGACCGCAGCGAGGTCCAGTTGCGGCTGACCGAATGGAACGGCCAGGGCGGCGAAGGCGTGACGACGACGCTGGCGACCAGCCATCCCTATGGCGCGAGCGTGACCTGGAAGGCGTGAATTCCTCACGGCATATCACGCAATTCCCGCATTTTTTCCTACGCACATGTCCGAATGTGTCCCTTTCCGGGATCGGAAGCTGTCCCCGGATATGAAGTCCCCGACCAAAACGAGGGGATTTTTCGAACATGTTCCAGATGACTTCGCGACTTGCCGTGGCCGTAGCCCTGCTGAGCCCATGCGCTCCCGCCTTTGCTGCCGATGGCGCGCCGGCCAAGGCGTCCAAGACCGCCTGGGAAGCGAGCCAGGAGCACGACGACGACGCGACGATCAGCACCGGCGTCGCCAAGGCGCGCGATCCGCTGAACTCGGCGACATCGACCAGCGTGATGAAAGAGCCGGACATCCGCCGGCTGGGCACCCCGAACATCGCCGAAGTCCTGCGCACGGTGCCGGGCATTCGCGTCGAGACCGACACGAGCGAGATCGGCAACAGCTATTCGATTCGCGGCCTGCCGCTGGTCGGCGATGGCGCGAAGTATCTCCAGCTGCAGGAAGATGGCCTGCCGGTGCTGGAATATCAGGATCTCAACACCCTCCAGGCCGACTTCCTGCTGCGCAACGACCTCAACCTGGGCAGCATCGAATCGATTCGCGGCGGCTCATCCTCGACCTTTGCCACTGACGCACCGGGCGGCGTGATCAACTTCATTTCCAAGACCGGCGAGGTCGAGGGCGGATCGATCATGGCGAGCACCGGGCTCTATCTCGGAACCAAGCGGATCGACGCCGACTACGGCGGCCATATCAACAGCGACTGGCGCTTCCATGTCGGCGGCTTCTACCGGGTTGGCGAAGGCCCGCGCCGGGTCGGCTACAACGCCTATCGCGGTGGCCAGTTCAAGGCCAACGTCACCCGCCAGTTCGCCGACGGCTATATCCGCCTGTCGCTCAAGGTGCTCGACGACCGGACGCCCGGCACCAGCGGCGTCGTGCCGATCGCGGTCAGCGGCACCGATGCCGCCCCGACCTACGGCGACGTGCCGGGTTTTTCGGCCAAGAACGACTCGCTCTATTCGCGCAACCTGCCGCCGATGCAGGCGCTGAACACCGATGGCGGCATCGACACCTACCGCCAGCAGGACGGCTTCCACGTCAAGTCGCTGGCGATCGGCCTGGAAGCGCAGTTCACCGTCGGCGGCTGGACCGTCAGCGACCGGTTCCGCTATTCGCGCAACAGCGATGTCGGCGCCTCGCTGGTGGCGGTCGCCGCCCTGCCGGCTTCGATCTTCCTGCCCGCGTTCGGCCTGCCGGGTGCGACCGCGACCTATTTCAGCGGACCCAAGGCCGGCCAGGTCGTAGACCCCAGCACCATGCTGGCGGCCTATGCCACCGTCGACAACAACATGCACAACTTCGACTTCATCGCCAACGACCTGCGCGCCAACCGCGTGCTGCCGGTTGGCGACGGTGAACTGACCGTGACCACCGGTCTCTACAGCGCGCACCAGCAGCTCAGCTACGACCGTGCGGTGACCGTGGTGGTCGGCGACGTCGCCGGCAACGGCAATGGCGGCCTGGTCGACATCGGCTATCCCGGCCTGCCTGTCACCTACAACGGGACGCTGCTGTTCAACGCGTTCAACCAGCCGCGCAACCTCATCGACTCCGATGTCGGCCACACGATCATGGCGCCGTATGGCTCGGTCAACTACAAGGTCGGCTCGGTCTCGCTCGGCGGTTCGGTGCGCTACAACATCGACACGGTGCGGGGCACGTACCGGGCCGACAATGGCGCCACCAAGACGATCGGCCTCGGTCCCAACGGCCAGCCGACCACCGCTGCGGAATCGACGTTCGCCTACCTCGCCCCCGGGCTTGCGGACCAGGTGCATTACACCACCCGCAACCTGTCGTGGTCGATCGGCGCCAACTGGCGCATTGCCGAGGATTTCTCGACGTTCGCCCGCTACAGCGTCGGCTCGCGCGCCGGGGCCGACCGCATCCTGACGCCGGCGACGGTCAATTTCACCACCGGCGACCTGATCAACCCGGACGGCGCCACGGACAAGGTCAAGCAGGCGGAAGCCGGCTTCAAGTTCCGTCGGCCCGGCCTGATGCTCAACCTGACCGGGTTCTATGCGACCTCCAGCGAGAGCAACAACCAGCTGGTCTCGAACGGCACGATCGTCAACTATCAGCTGGTTCGCCAGTCGTACCGGGCTTATGGCGCGGAATTCGAGGGTGTCGTGCGGCAGGGACCGCTGAGCCTGAATGCCGGCGCGACGCTGACCCATGCCGAGATCACCCAGGCGGGCGGGAACCCGGCGCTGGTCGGCAATTCGGCCCGCCACCAGCCGACGCTGATCTGGCAGCTGACGCCGGAATATGACTCCGGGCTCTTCACGCTGGGCGCCAGCATCGTCGGGGCGACCGGCAGCTTTTCGCAGGATGTCAACAAGCTGCGCCTGCCGGGCTACGTCACGGTCGGCCTGTTCGCCCGGGTTCGCCCGGTGGAGCGGGTCGAGCTGGGACTGAACATCAGCAACCTGTTCGACAAGCTGGTGGTCCTGAGCACGTTCGACCCCACCATGCCGGCAACCGGCACGACCCTGGCCACCACGCTCGCCGGCCGGCGGGCAACCGCGTCGGTCCGGTTCTTCTTCTGATGCAATGCCCTGCCCCGCCGGCCTGGTGCCGGTGGGGCAGACCCGCCCGCCGGCCCGCCGGCGGCACCGAGTACACGCATAATCGATAACGGCCGCCGACGTACCGGAGAAACAACCGTGTTCAACAACCTGTCCATCCCCCGCAAGCTCAGCCTGTCGTTCCTGATGATCTGCGCATCGGCGGCGGTGATGATGCTGGTGTTCTTCATCAACATCTACATGGTCCGGCAGGCGACCGACCGGAACAACCACGGGCAGACCGTGCTGGCCAAGGTGCAATTGCTGGAAAACGCGCTGCTGCGGCAGAACAGCCAGTTTCGCGGGTTCCTGGTGACCAATGACGACGGCTACCTGAAATCCTATTACGAGGGCCGGGACGAATACGACCGGGCCTCGCGCGAGCTGGAAGGGCTGGTGTCCGAACCGGCCCAGCAGGAACTGGTGCGCAAGTCGCGCACGGCGACGCTGGCCTGGCGGCACGACTGGGGCGACCGGATGATCGACATGGTCCATGCCGGCCAGCGGGACGCGGCAGTGACAGCGGTGCGCCAGGGCGGCAAGAAGGTGCTGGTCAGCGCCGCCGTGCTGCCGCTGCGCGACATTCGCGACCGCGAACAGGCCGGGATCAAGGCCTACTCCGAGAAGCAGGAGACGGCGATCACCATGGCGACAGTGGCGCTGGTGGTCGGTGGGCTGGCACTGATCGGTATCGCGGTGACGCTGGCGATCGCACTGTCACGGTCTATTGCCAGGCCGGTCAGCCAGTTGACCGAGCAGATGAACGAGCTTTCCGCCGGCAACAACGATGTCGCCGTGGCCGGCACCGACCGGGGCGACGAACTGGGGGCGATGGCCCGGGCCGTGGTCGTGTTCCGCGATGCGGCGATCGAGAAGGTGGCCGCCGACATCGAACGCCAGCACGCGATGACCGAGATCGGCAACGCGCTGGCCGGGTTGGCCAACACCGACCTGACCACCCGGCTGGACAGCCTGCCGCCGAAGTACCGCTCGCTCGGCCAGGATTTCAATCACGCGGTGGAGAAGCTTTCGGCCGCAATGCAGACGGTGCGGACCAGCGTCGATGCGATCAAGGCGGGCTCCGCCGAGATCCGCCACGCGGCGATGGACCTGGCGCGGCGCAGCGAAGTGCAGGCAGCCAGCATCCAGCAATCGAGCACGACCATGGACGGCATCACCACTGCGGTCAGCGAAGGCGCGGCGATGGCGGGACGGGCCAATGGCGAAATGGCCGGCACCCGCGACCAGGCCGAGAAGGGCGGGACCGTGGTGCGCCAGGCGATCGACGCGATGAACGCGATCCAGCAGGCCACCCAGGAGATCTTCGAGATCATCGCGGTGATCGACGGCATCGCCTTCCAGACCAACCTCCTGGCGCTGAACGCCGGGGTCGAGGCGGCGCGGGCCGGCGAGGCGGGCAAGGGCTTCGCCGTGGTCGCCAGCGAGGTGCGCGCGCTCTCGCAGCGGGCCGCCGAGGCCGCCAACGACATCAAGAGCCGCATCCTGAGCGCCAAGGACAACGTGCGCTCGGGCGTCGAGATGGTCAACGACACCGGCACCGCGCTGGAAGCGATCATCCAGCGGGTGGTGGCGATTTCCGGCTCGATCGGCGAAGTGGCCAGGACTTCGACCGAGCAGTCCGGCAGCATGACCTCGGTCAACCGGACGATCCGCGAGATGGGCCAGATGACCCAGCAGAACGCGGCCATGGTCGAGGAAACGACGGCGGCGGCGGCAGCGCTGGCCAACGAGGCCGAGCAGCTGGCCAACGCCTTTGCCATCTTCACCATCGACGACACACGCGGCGGCTGGCACGATCGCGACGGGCGGCCACCGCTGGCCCTGGCAAGCTGACGACAGGGTCAGGCGGCAGCCTGACGGGAGCCCTGGCTGTTCATCGATCGTGCGGCAAAGGCGATACCGCACGGGTCCCAGGGACGCCGGTGGCGTCGATGCCGAACGCCCTCTCCTCAGCTTCGTCGGTCAGGCCAGCTTGATCGGCAGGCTGCGGGCACGCTTGCCGGTCAGCCGCGCCAGCGCGTTGGCCACGGCGGGCGCGACCGCCGGCAGACCAGGCTCGCCGATCCCGCCCATTGCCGCGCCGCTCTCGACGATGCGGACGTGGACGCGCGGCATCTGCGTCGGCGCGAGGATGGTATAGCCATCGAAGTTGCGCGCGATGCGCTGGCCATCCTTGTAGGTCGCCTCCTCGCCAAGTGCCTGCGACAGGCCCATCGCCACCGCCGAATTCACTTGCGCCTCGATGATCGCCGGGTTGACGATGGTGCCGGGATCGATCGCCTGCCAGACATCGTGCACGCGCACTGCGCCATCCGCGACCGAAACTTCAGCGATGGCCGCGACCTGGCTGCCGAAGGGCGAGGCCATGGCGATGCCACGCGCGCGCATGCTGCCATCCGGCGCGGCGAAAGGTCCGCGCTTCCAGCCGCCGCAGAGATCGACCACGGCATCGAGCAGCGTGGTCAACCGTGGGTCGCCGGCGAGCAGCCGGCGGCGCAGCGCATAAGGGTCCTGCCCGCCCTTATCGGCCAGTTCGTCCAGAAACGCCTCGTAGAAGAAGTCGTTCATCGAGTGACCGACCGAGCGCCAGTAGGCCAGCGTTGCCGGGCTCTTGACGAAAATCTGGGCGATGCGGCGGTTGGCGATGGCATAGGCCTTGCCGGTCATTCCTTCGAGCGCAGCACGGTCGATCCGCGAGCCGCGCTGGTCCGCGATGCCCTCGCTCGGGCCTTCGGTGGCACTGATCGCCTCGATCGCCACCGGCAGCCCGTCGGCATCGAGCGCGCCACGCCAGCGAACCGCCGCCATCGGCCGCAAGGGATCGCGCAGGAACTCCTCCTCGCGCGTCCAGATCACCTTGACCGGTGCCTTTACCGCCTTGGCCAGCGCGATCGCCTGCGGGAAGGGCGCAGCGTGCCGATACTGGAAGTGCCGTCCGAAGAAGCCGCCGAGCGGCGGTGCATGCAACTGGATGCGCTCGCGGGCGATGCCGGCGGCCTTGGCGGCTTCGTCCAGCGCCTCCTCGGGAGATTGCAACGGGAACCACAGATCGAGCGTGCCATCGGCATTGAACCGGGCCAGCGCCGAGGGTGGTTCCAGCTGGGCGTGGTTGAGATACTGGCTGTGGTAAGTCGCGTTGACCGTGGCATGTGCCCCGGCGAAGGCGGTGGCGACATCGCCGGCGCTCTCGCCCACCTCCTCGCGCCCGGTGGCGGTGGCGAGATGCGCGGCGAACGCATCGGTCGAGAAATCGGCGGGCATCGGGCGGAAGCCGGGGGCGGCGGGCATGGTCCACTCGACCTCGGCCGCCTCGACCGCGCGGCGGGCATGCCAGAAGCGTCGGGCGATGACCGCCACCGCGCCATCAAGCACATGCACCGAATGGACCCCGGCCATCGCTTTCACCGCCGCCTCGTTGCGGATGCGTGCAGGTTGCAGGCCGAGCCGGGGGGCGTGCTGGATGGCGGCGTGGAGCATGCCATCGACGGCGATGTCGATGGAATAGCGGATCTGGCCGGTCGACTTGGCATGGGCATCGACGCGCGGCTGGCGCGTGCCGATCCAGCGGAAATCCTTGCGGTCCTTGAGCGTGACGCTGGCGGGTACCGGCAGATCGAGCGCATGCGGGGCGAGTTCGCCGTATGTGAGCGCCCGTCCGCTGGCGGCATGGAGCACGCGGCCCGGCGCGGTGGTCAGCGTCGCGGCCGGCACGCCCCAGCGTTGCGCCGCTGCCGCGATCAGCACCGCACGGGCCGAAGCCCCGAGCCGGCGCATCGTCGTATAGCTGCCGCGCACCGAATTGGAGCCGCCGGTGAACCGGATCTTGCCATTCATCACCAGGTAATCCGGCCCCGGCGGGGCGTTTTCGACGACGAAGGCGGCCGGATCGGCGTCAAGCTCTTCGCCGACTATTTGCGCCATCGCCGTCCAGATGCCTTGCCCGCCCTCGGTGAACGGGCTGAGCAGGCGGATCGAACTGTCCGGGCGGATTTCGAGAAACGCAGGGACACGGGTGCCGGGGGCGATCGTCGTCCCCTGCCCCCGTGCGCGACCCAGCGGCATGCCGAAGCCGAGCACCAGCGCACCGGCGGCCGTGCCGGCAATGAAGCGCCGGCGCGACACGTTGACCGGATCGCCGAGCGGCAGGGCTCCGGCAGCGGCGCCCAGGTCGCTCATGCCGTTGCTCCCTGGCCGGCGACATCGTGCACCGCCGCCTTGATTGCGTTGTAGGTGCCGCAGCGGCACAAGTTGCTCATCGCGCCCTCGACGTCGGCCTCGCTCGGCCTGGCATTCTGCTTGAGCAGCGCGGTGGCAGCCATCACCTGCCCCGATTGGCAATAACCGCACTGCGGCACCTGATGGCGGACCCATGCCGCGGTGACTTTCGCGCCGACCGGATCGGCTTCGACCGCTTCGATCGTGGTGATGCGCATACCGGCAAGGCTGCCGATCGGCAGCACGCAAGAGCGGGTGACGGTACCGTCGACCATCACCGAGCATGCCCCGCACTGGGCGATGCCGCAGCCGTATTTGGTGCCGGTCATCCCCAGGTTGTCGCGCAATGCCCATAGCAGCGGCGTCTCGGGCTCGGCATCGAGGCGGTGGACCGCACCGTTGACGGTGAGTTCGATCATGGCAGGCGCTCCGAGGGGCTATGGTATTTCGCAGGAATATGCCTGCGCGGCGGGTGCGGCTCAAGCGGATCATTTGGCGTATTGTCAGGGGGTGTCGAAGCGCTGGAGGAGGCACTGGCTCGCTACGGTACCGTCCGGCGCGCGCATGTCGGTGCACAGTTTCCAGGCGATGATGTCACGCGAGAATGGTGGAGAGGTACATCCCGCCCCACGCCCAAGCGTCATGAACCGCCCGGTTGTGCAGGTCCGGGACGGAAGCCTTGGGACAGGGCATGATAAAGCTTGGCATGGCAAACCTTGCTGCTCACCCAGTCGGCAATCAGCGCTGCGATGAATAGAGGCAGGATCATCGCCCGGTCCGCGGTCATCTCCATGACGATGATCACGGCGGTCAAGGGTGCACGCACGACGCCGGTGAAATAGGCCGCAACGCCAAGCAGCACGAGCGCGCCCGATGGCTCTCCCTTGGCGACAAGCGCTACCAGTTGTCCAAGCCCGGCGCCCACCGACAGGGAGGGGGCAAAGATCCCGCCCGGCGCACCGCTGAGCGCCGTGGCCAAAGCGGCGATGAATTTTGCAGGACCGAACGCAATCGGAGCCTGGCCGCCGCTGAGCAATTCGCGGGTCGTCTCGTAGCCCGTGCCCCAGCTTGCCCCGCCGCTCGCGAGTCCGACTCCGGCAACGACAACGCCACAGGCGAACGCGACCATCAGGGGGTGAGCGCGCGCCAGGACGAGGGGGCGGCGCTCGGACGTGGCCATTGCCACGAGGCAGCGTGAGAACGCACCTCCCGCGAGCCCGCCAAGAACGCCGATCACGGGCGCCAGCACCGCAATGTCCCGGATAGCCAGGTGCCGGGCCATGGCGCCGAAATAGACATAGTCGCCAGCGATCCCGAGGCTGACGAGACCCGAGATCATCACCGCTGCCATGACAAGCACCGCGACCTTCTGCTCGAATGCCGCAGCCAGTTCCTCGATCGCAAAGGCAACGCCTGCCAGCGGCGTGTTGAACGCGGCCGCAACGCCTGCCGCACCGCCAGCGATGATCACGCCGGCATTGATCGGCACCCGCAGCCAGCGATGCACAGCGACCATGAGCGCCGCACTGATCTGCACGGTTGGCCCCTCTCGCCCTACCGCGCCTCCTCCGCATAGCATCGCGAGTGTCCCGATGAACTTGGCGACCGCGGTGCGCAACGAGATCAGGGGACCGTCCGCACTGGCTGCCGGGTTGTGGCCCGCCGCCATGACCTGAGGAATCCCGGAGCCCCGCGCTTCCGGAAACCACCGCCGGGTGAGGCCGACCACCAGGACAAAGACGAAAGGCGTTCCGGCCGCCGCCAGCACCGGATATGCGGCAAACGCGCGGGTGAACACATGCTGGGCAAGATCGCCACTCTGGGCGAAGACGATCGCGACAAGGCCCAGCAGCACCGCGCCGATGACTGCAGCGGCGCGGGCCAGAAAAGCCCCACGGTCAAAGCGGTACTTCGCAAGTCGGAATTTTGCCGGATGGCCCATTCGAACGGGGTAAGCGACACCGGCATTCCGAGCAACCGGCGCATGCACGACAAGGTTCGCAGAATTTCCGGCGACGTGCCTGCGAACGAAAAAAGGTGATCGATTGGCAGCAGGGCGATGGCCAGGTCGGCAGGTCGAACGGCAGGCCAGCCTTGACGAATTCCGTCTTGCGATTGCCACACCCGGCCAGCCCCGACGCTCAGCGGGGCCGTGAGCCGGATTGGTGGAACTGTCGAGCGAGCGGGAGAGCAGCACTGTTGTGCGCGGGCGCAAGCGGCAGAATTCCGCCACCTGATTGCTGAAATGAAAAAGGGCGGCCACTCAGGACCGCCCGTTTTACATAAGGTCTTGGAAAGAATGGCGCACCCGGAACGATTCGAACGTCCGACCCTCAGATTCGTAGTCTGATGCTCTATCCAGCTGAGCTACGGGTGCGGGAGAGGCGCCTTTAAGGGGAGGGTGCCGGGTTGGCAAGAGCCTGAATCGGGTTTTTCAGGTCATCCGCCAGCGCCCGGGCGAGCGGCACGTCGAGCGGGGGCATGTCCAGGCTGGAAATGGCCGCCGGGGCGAACCAGCCGATGGCTTCGGCATCGAGCGCGCGGGGCGTGCCGTGCCAGGCGCGGCAGGTGTAGAGCAGGATCACCAGCGCATGGTCGGCGGCGAACGCGAGCGGCGCCAGCGACCCGCGCGCGACGGTGATCGCCAGTTCCTCGGTCAGTTCGCGGGCGGCGGCCTGTTCCGGCGTCTCGCCCGGCTCGACCTTGCCGCCGGGGAATTCCCACAGGCCGCCATGGGCCTTGGCCAAGGGCCGCCGCTGCAGCAGGACCTGGCCATCGGCCCGGATCAGGGCAACGGCGGCGACGGGCAGAAGTGTCGGAAAAACTTTCACAAGATGTATCCGTGATAACCGTTCATTCACCCAATGCTGCGATAGCCGAGTTGACCATGCGGACCTCCGGCATCTGGCGGTGGGCTTCGCGGCGTCGTGTGATCGCACTGGACAGGGCAGCAGGATGAAACTTCCCGATAGCCTGAAACGACTGATCCGCAAAAGCGACGGGACGACCGCGATCGAATATGCGCTGATCTGCGGGCTGATCGTGCTGGTCATGGTCGTCGGCTTCAGCGGCTTCGGCACCGCGACCAAGGCGACCTGGGGGACGATATCCAACCAGATGGATACGGCGGTCAACCAGTCGGCGGGTGGCTGACAGGGCGCCTAGCACCTGTCTCACGGAGATCGAGCGAACCATCGCGACCTTCCGTCGCTCCTGCGCGCCCGTATTGGTGCGACGGCAATCGAATGCGGCCAGTGGCGGGCCAGGACCGGCGCGAGGGATCGCATTCGAGGCCGGCGCAAGCTAGGCGCATTATGACCCCGTCGCAGGGCAGCCTGCCGCTACATCCGATTGCGGCAAGCATTTCTACGCAGGTTTGCGGAAGGCGACATTCACCGGAAATCCAGCACACGCAGGCTAGCTGGAACCCTCCCGCTCCGACCGGCAAATAATTTTACAACCCGCCGAAGCCCGAAAACCAATTCTTAAGGGCTCAGCGCCTAGAGCGGTCTCACCAGTCCTGAGACGGGTTTAGCAGGGCGGGGTAGACTGCCAACAGGAGACTGATCATGAAGTTCATCACCAACATCCGCAAGCTGGTTCGCAACGACGAAGGCGCCACCGCCATCGAATACGGCCTGATCGCCGCCCTGATCGCGGTTGCCGCGATCACCGCGATGAACGGCCTCGGCAACCAGCTGAAGACCACCTTCAACACGACCTCGTCCTCGATGAGCTCGGCCAACGCCACCGCCGCCGCCTAATAGCGAAGCGATTGCGTAAGAATTGGGGCGGCAGGGAAACCTGCCGCCCTTTTTCTTTGCCCAACGCGTTCTTCGCACAACGCGCGAAAGAGCGCGCTGTGCGGCCACCGCCCGCCCCGCTCCCCCAGCCCAACCACCCAGAGCATACCCCGATGGGAGGTTGCCGGGGGAGCGGGGCGGGCGGCTATCAGCCAATCTGGAGGAAGCGTTCGGCGCGGCGTTCCTGGAGGGTGGCGGCGGGAAGGCCGGACAAGGCGGCGACTTCCTCGGCTAGGGCTTTGCCCAGGGCCGCGCAGGCCGCACCAGGATCGCGGTGGGCGCCGCCCAGCGGTTCGGGCACAATGCGGTCGATCACGCCGAGGCCGAGCAGGTCCTGGGCGGTGACTTTCATCGCCTCGGCCGCATCGGCGGCCTTTTCGGCGGTGCGCCAGAGGATCGAGGCGCAGCCTTCGGGCGAGATCACCGAATAGACCGCGTGTTCGAACATCAGCACGCGTTCGGCACTGGCCAGCGCGACGGCGCCGCCCGAGCCGCCTTCGCCGACGATCGCGGCGACCATCGGCACCGGCAGCGCGAGGCAGGCTTCGGTGGCCCGCGCGATGGCTTCGGCCTGGCCGCGCTCCTCCGCCTCGACGCCGGGGAAGGCGCCAGACGTGTCGACCAGGGTGACAACCGGCAGGCCGAACCGGCCGGCGAGTTCCATCAGGCGGACCGCCTTGCGATAGCCCTCGGGCTTGCCCATGCCGAAGTTGTGGCGAATGCGGGACTGGGTGTCGTTGCCCTTTTCATGGCCGATGACCATGACCTTGCGGCCATCGAGCTTCGCGAAGCCGCCGATGATCGCCTGGTCCTCACCGAAACGGCGATCACCGCCCAAGGGAATGAAATCGGTAAAGATCTTGGCGATGTAGTCGTGAAAGTGGGGGCGCGACGGGTGGCGGGCGACCTGGGTCTTCTGCCATGGGGTCAGCGCACGGTAGGTGCTGGCGAGCAGGGCCTGGCTCTTGGCTTCGAGCCGGTTGATCTCGGTGCCGAGGTCGATGGTGGTCGTGTCCGCGTCGGTCTGGCGCAGTTCGGCGATGCGCGCCTCGAGCGCGGCGACCGGCTTTTCGAATTCTAGGTAGGTGACCATCCGGGTGCGGTTAGTCCGAATGGCCGAGTTGGGCAAGCGGGTGGCGTTGGTTGACCAGGGCGACGAGGCGCGAGGGCTCGACGTGGGTGTAGATCTCGGTGGTGGCGATGTCGGCGTGGCCCAGGAGGGTTTGCAGAACCCGCAGGTCGGCGCCGCCGGCGAGCAGGTGGGTGGCAAACGCGTGGCGCAGAACGTGGGGCGAAAGACGTTCGGGGGCGAGGCCGGCGCGGATGGCGAGTTCGCGCAGGAGCTGGAACAGGCGGACGCGGGTCAGGTGCCCCTGTTTGCCGGTAGAGGGGAACAGGTAGCGGCCCGAAAGGTCTTTGGCCCGCCCTGCCCCGCGCAGTTCCAGCCAGCGGGTCAGGGCCTGGCGGGCGCGCGTGCTGACCGGGACCATGCGCTGGACGCCGCCCTTGCCGGTGACGGTGAGCATGGGGACATCGCGCGGGACCGCCGAGAGCGGCAGGGAAACGAGTTCGGTGGCGCGCAGGCCGGAGCCGTAAAGCAGTTCGAGCAGGACCAGGGTGCGCACCGCCTCGCGCCGGTTGCCGGCGGCTTCGGCTTCGGCGGTGGCGAACAGGGCGGCAATGTCCTCGTGGCCGACGAGGCGGGGGAGCGGGCGAATGAGGCGGGGGCTCGGGAGCGACGGCGTGGGGTCGTCCAGCCGGTGGCCTTCATCGACGAGGAAGCCGAAGAACTGGCGCAGCGCCGAGCATTTGCGGGCGAGGCTGGAGGGGGCGAGGCCGGACCATTGGCCGGCGAGCGAGGCCAGGGCCGGGCCGTCGGCCATTGCCAGGTTGCCGAGCCTGGCCGAGGCGTCGGCGAGGTCGCGGCGATAGGCGGCGATAGTGTTGGCGGCGGCGCCGCGTTCGGCGGCGAGCATGGCGAGGAAAGCCGCGATCTCCGGCGTGATCGGCGCGAGGGTCTGGCGCGGCAGGGTCAGCCCCGCCAAGATCAGCCCCGGGCCACGGCTTCGGCGGCGATCATCCGCGCCTCGGCGCCGAGTCCGACGCGGTTGAGTGCAGCGACGATGTGGTAGAGATGGCGCGGGGTCATGCGGTCCCAGCCGGAGCCCTGCATGCCGAGGCCGGCGAGCAACGCGACCAGCGCGGGGTTGTGGACCGCCGCTGCGCCGTCGATCGCGCGGGTCCAGCGGGTCTGGCCGTCGAGGGAAATGCCGAGCTTTTCCGCGAGGTCGGAGCTGGCGGCCGGGGTGACGCGGCCGAGGCCGGCGAGGCCGGCGAGGAGGAAGGCGGTCTTGCGCTGCTTTTCCGACTTGTCATTGTCGTGGAAGCTGGACAGCGGGCCGTTCTCGGCCGCGCCATTGGCCTGGGCGAGCGCGAGCAGCGCCCAGCCGCGGCTGCCGGCATCGACCGCGTTGCGCCAGCGCAGCGCGTTGGCATCGAGCCCGGCGGACAGCATCGCGGCGATCAGGTCCGCCGCGTCGTCCCCGCTAACGCTGCCGACCGGCATGCGGGCGGCGGCATAGGCGGTGAGCACCACGCGCGACCAGCGTGCCATCGGCGTGCCGGCGCCGTCCCACAGCTTGCGCATGGCGGCGAGGCGAGCCTGCGGGGTTTCCGCCACGTAGCAATCGCGCAGCAGATCGGCACGGGCGGCGGCGTCGCCGGAGACGGCTTCGTCAGCATAGACCTGGCTGTAGAGATCAACCATCGCCGCCGCAGACAGCACGCCGATGCCGCCGGCACGGTCCGACGCGTCGGCGCGCACGCCGAGCGGGAGCATCGGGGCTAGCGCGCTGACCGCATCGAAGCGGCCGCCGGTCTGCTGGAGCAGATCGCCCGGCGGGGTGAGGCCGGTGCCGATGGTCAGCGCGTAGCGCCAGGGGGTGAGGTCATCGACCCCCTTCCATTCGATGGTGACGGCGCGGCGGGCTTTGCCGGCGGCGCCGGCGTACTTCTGGGCCAGCAGCATATCGATGCGAGGCATCGCGCCGCGATAGGTCAGGTGATCTAGCTGGGCGAAGCCGGCGGCGCCATTGCCGGAGAAGGTGGCGCAGGCGGCCTTCAGCACCTGCCATTCGCCATCCTTGCGCAAGGCCGGCCACTGCGCCTGGACCGGGCACATGCCGGTGAAATCGGCGGTGGCGACATAGGTGTCGAGCGCGGCATCGACGAGGGCGGGGGAATAGGCTTCGGGATCGACGTCCTGGACCAGGGTGCGGGCGGCGTCCCCTTCCCCCATGCGCAGCAGCAGCGCGGCGCGGAGCGCAGCGAAATCGGCCGGGTCCATCGCCTCGGGCGCATCGAGCCGCGAGGCGAGCGCGCGGCGCAGCAGGATGTGGCCCCAGCGCGAGACCAGCTGGCCGGAGTTGCCGGCGAGCGTGGCGCGGACGAGATCGGCATCCTGGTGAGCCAGCGCGAACGGGGGCAGGCCCCCTTCCCCGCTGCCGATGACGCCGACCCGCAGCAGGGCGCGCCGTGCGCCGGGCGGGATATCGTAGCGCGGCTTGAGGCCGAGCAGTTCGTCGAGCTTGTCCGGCGGCAGGCGCTCGATATCGGCCATCGAGCGAATGCCGTTGGGGAACAGGGCGGCGAGTTCTGCCGAGAGCGCGTGGCCGGGGATGGCGGAGGGAGCGGCGCTGGGCGTCGGCGATGGGCCGGCGGTGGAGAAGCCGGGGACGACCGGGGCAGCGGTGATGCGCGGGCTGCTCGAAGGGGCGGGGGTCGGGCCGGCAGCCAGGCGCGCCAGCGTAGCAGCAGGAGCCCTGGCAGGAGCAGCGGATGGGCGCGGAACGGCAGGCCGGGAGGCGCGGGGCGCGGGACGGTCGTAATCGCCGGGGAGCAGGGATTCGGGGCCGCTCTGGGCGAAGGCCCAGGCGGAGGCGCCGGCCAGGGTAGCGGCAAGCGCGAGGCGGGCGGCAAGCGTGAAGCCGCGCATCAGGCGGGGGCCGGGGCCGATAGCGGCACGGCAATCTCGCTGACCGGACGGGGGCCGCCGCGCTGCCAGGCGAGCGCCAGCACGGCAAGCGCGAGCAGGGCGGCGAGCGAGACGGCGACTTGCACGAGGCGGCGGGCGCGAGCCTTGCCGGGCCGACTTTC
>Ga0207641_10000350_pt1 | contig 55088 bp, 50 predicted proteins | sample KBSSwiS62_FD_184306 | JGI IMG/M metagenome (GOLD analysis project Ga0207641, IMG submission 184306) | Switchgrass rhizosphere microbial communities from Kellogg Biological Station, Michigan, USA - KBS Switchgrass S6-2 (SPAdes) (version 2) | ecosystem: Host-associated > Plants > Roots >...
TATGTCGCCAAGTTCCTGATGGGAGAAGACGCCGGCGTCAGGGCGCTGGGTGGAGTGCTCATCGGCACGATCGTCACGGGTTTGTTCGTAGCTATCTCCATGACCACCGGTGGTGGCGCCTGGGACAACGCGAAGAAGTACATCGAGGAAGGCAACTTCGGCGGCAAGGGCTCGGATGCTCACAAGGCCGCGGTGACGGGCGATACGGTCGGCGATCCTTACAAGGACACGGCCGGCCCCGCCATCAACCCGTTGATCAAGATCATCAACATCGTCGCGTTACTTCTCGTGACGATCATCTGACAGTCCACGCGGGCGGGCGCCTCGGGCGCCCCGCTCCGGGCGGCCGTTCAGGCCGCCGGTGTAATCGGTTGAATCCCGCTCAGCAGCCGGTGCAACGTCGCCGGCGACGCCGGCTTCACGAGATGGTGATCGATGCTGGCTTCGCGTGACCGCCGCCGATCCTGCTCGTGCCCCAACCCGGTCAGGGCGATGATCGTCGTCGAGGTGCCCTCCGGCAGAGAGCGGATCCGGGCAGCCGCCTCGAGCCCGCTGAGCTCCGGCATGCTGATGTCCATGAAAACCACGCTGGGCTGGACTTCACGGAACAGCTCGATCGCCTCGCGAGGACCGTAGGCCGTATGAACGTCGTGTCCCATCAGGGACAGCATGAAGGCGATCGCGTCCGCTGAGTCGGCCTGGTCATCGACGACCAGCACCTTCAACGGCACCTCGGCATGAGGCATGTCTTCAATCATTCCCGGCCCTCTCAACTCCCGAAGCCGCCCATGTAGCAAGAAATGTGCGTCTGCGCGGCCGGTTCCCCCGGGCCGCGGTTCGGGCCCGAATTTCCCACCGGCGCCCGAAGTTATGTCACGAGACCGTCCACCCTGTGACGCGGTGGCAATGTACTACTACGCCTGCCCGGAATGCGACTCCACCAGGACCGCGCTCACCAGCTCATTCAACCTGGCGTAGTAGGCTGTTACGACGGGTTCCCCGTTGTCAGCCTCCCCCAGCTTTTCGGTCAATGCGCTGCGGATTTCGGTCAGCCGCCGTTCCATGCGGCCATCAACAGTCATCTTCCTGCAGATCAAAGCGCTGGCGCAGGCGGTGATCTCCGCATCCAGGGCCCGGGCATTGCTGCCGGCTATCTCGACTCCAGCCACTTCGGTCGGGCAACCGGCGGCCAGGTGCTCACGCCACAGTCGTGCAAGTTGCATATGGGCGCGTCCGTTAGTCGTTGTGGTGTTAGGACGGGCGCCCTTCTTACCACGGCCCCTGGCTCGACGCCAGAAGGCTGCCAGGCGGCTTTCGCACCCTCAGGCGACGTCAGGCGGCCATCGACAACAATTGCGGCCTGCCGACCACGTAACCCTGGATATAGTCCACGCCCATCCGGCGCGCCGCCTCGAGCCCGGCCTCGTCCTCGACCTGCTCGGCAATCACCTTGAAATTCAAGGTCCGCGCCAGCTTGATCATGGCCGTGACCATTGCCTGATTCACCGAGTCGCGGGCCAGGTTGCGCATGAACGAGCCATCAATCTTCAGGTAGTCCATGGGCAGGTTTTTCAGGTTCGAGAACGACCCCACGCCCGAGCCGAAATCATCCAGGGCGAACTGGCAACCCATGCCATGCAGGACACCGACAAAGCGCCGCGCGTGATCCAGGTTGGCCACCACCGCGGTCTCGGTAATCTCGAAGCACACCTGTGAAGGAGTCACACCCGTGCTGTCCAGGCACTCCACAACAAACTCGAGGAACTGAACGTCACCGAGAGTCTGACCTGACACGTTGATGGCAAGACTGCGATTGGCCGGAATGGGAATCGCTCCCCGACCGAGCGCCGCCAGCGTCGTCTGCACGACCCAACGATCCACCAGGCTCATCAGGCGATACCGTTCCGCCGCGCGGACAAACTCGGAAGGCGGCACTTCGTGTCCTGCCTCATCCTGCAGACGGACGAAGACCTCCATCGCAGGCCCACCCCCATTTGTCCCGTACGCGGGAACAATGGGCTGGTGATACAACTGAAAGCGATTCTCCTTCAACGCGCTCTGGAGCTTCTGCAGCCACTGGATCTCGCCGGTGTGACGCGCCAGCGCCTCATCGCGGGCGGAGTACACCGCCACGCGTCCCGACCCCTGCTTCTTGGCCACATAACAGGCCGAATCGGCGGCGGCCAGCAACTCCTCGAGGCTGCCGCTCTCGCGCGAGATCTCGACCAGCCCGATGGAGACTCCGATGTTGAAGATTTTGTCCTTCCACACAAACCGGTAGTCACCCACCGCGCGGCACACATCATCCGCGATCTGCCGCGCCTTCTCGAGGGGACACCCGATCAGCAGCATCCCGAACTCGTCACCGCCCAGGCGCGCGACAGTGTCGCTGTCGCGAACCGCATCGCGCAGCACCTTCGCGACCTCACGCAACATGCTGTCGCCGGCGAGATGCCCGCTGGTGTCATTCACCACCTTGAAGCGGTCGAGATCGAGATAACACAACACGTGCTGGCCATCGCCCCGTTGGCCGCTGTCGATGGCCTCCTCGGTGCGGCTTTCAAATTCGCGGCGATTCACCAGCCCCGTGAGCGCATCGTGCGTTGCCTGGTACGACATCTGGCGCGCCAGGCCGCGAAGCTCAGTCACATCGTGCAGCAGCACGACCGCGCCAACCAACTCCTTGACATCATTGCGGATGGGAGAGGCCGACAGCTCGATCGAGCGCTCGCTGCCATTGGTCCGCGACAACAACATGGCGCGGCGGCTGAGATTTACCGGCGCCCCGCTGGTCAGGGCCTGCCGCACCGGATCGGACAAAAGCCGGCGGTCCGTCTCATCGACAAACCCGACGATATCCTCGAGAGACTTGCCGACCGCGGCCGCGGACAGGCTGCCCGTCAAACGCTCCGCCGCGGGATTGATGTAGGTAATGAGTCCGGCGGCATCGGTTGTAATGACCGCCTCGGCGAGCGATTCCAGCGCCAGCGAATGCATGCCCGGCTCGCCCGCGCCCAACAGCTCGGTCGGCAGCCGCAACTGCTGCACGGTCTGTGTCGGAATGATCTCAACACCCGTGATCAACAGCGCGGCCGAGCCTTCGTAATCAACAATCGCGGTGGTGATCTCGAGGCGGCTCACCTGGCCCTGCAGGCCCACCATGTCGATCTCATAGCGGTCCGGGGCTTCCTCACCCGCGAAACGGCGCCGGATGTTTTCATTGACGAGATCGGCGTATTCCGGCGGCACGAGGTCCCCGAGCCGGCGGCCCACGAGATCGATGCGGTCAACACCGACAAAAGTCGCAAACTGCCGGTTGGAGTACAGAATGACATCGCGGTGGACCAGCACCGCTTCGTGAATGCGATCGCCCAGCTCGGCAAACAGTTTCGGCGTGGTGCGCGCGCCTGCGCTCTCGTTGGTGGCGGCGACGCGTGTCAGCAGGTGATTGATGGAAGTGGTGAGGAGCGAGATCTCGGGTTGGTCACTCTGCAGATCCACACGCCCATTCAGACGACCGCCGACCGCTATCCGCTGAACCTGCTGGGATAGCTGCTCGACGCTGCGAATCTCGCGTCTTTGCACCCAATAGAGCACGAGCAGGAGGCTCGCGACCAGCGCAAAGAGGAGGCACAAAAGCCCGACGATCGACATCTACTGTTCTCATCGCCTCAGTTGGGGAGCTCGTTCCACCGGATCCTTTTCATTTTCGTCGTGCCGGGGATACGTACAGGTGCAGCATATAGCAACCGGACCGTATCCCTAGCCCCATTTCACTATATCTGTCTATTCCGCACCTCCGGTGCGTGGCTGTCATTCCACGCGCGAATGCGCGCGCGGTGACTTTTCAGGCACATAGTTTGCCTTCGCGCACGGTTTGCCGCCTGCGATCGTTGCTCGTCGCACCGACGCTTGGCAGAACCCTGCAAAACCCTTAACTTTGCCCGCGCTTTCACTGATCAGTATTAAGTTTAATTGGAGTCCCCTGATGCAGACCGCCAACGCCCGCGAACAGATGATCGAACAGCAGGTGCGCGCGTGGGACGTGCTCGACGAGCGTGTGCTCGCAATCTTCCGCAAGATTCCCCGCGAGCATTTCGTGCCGGAAAGCCAACGCTACAAGGCTTACATGGACCTCGAGATTCCACTGCCGAAGGGCCAACACATGCTCCGGCCGAGCGTCGTTGGCAGACTCCTGCAGGCGCTGGAGCTCACCGGCACCGAGCGCGTGCTCGAGATTGGGGCCGGATCGGGATTTATCACCGCCTGTCTGGCGGCCGTCAGCGCTCATGTCGAATCCATCGAAGTCATTCCGGAGCTCGCTGAGCTGGCGAAGAGCAATCTGGCCACCCTCAGCATTGGTAACACGCACGTCGTGACGGCGGACGCCCTGGCAACGACAACAGGCACGGCTCCCGCCAAGCGCTACGGCGCCATTGCGGTCACCGGTTCCATGCCCATTCCGGACGATCGATTCCAGCGTCAGCTGGAAATCGGGGGACGGCTGTTCATCATCGTAGGTGAGGCACCGGTAATGACCGCACGGCTGATCCGCCGTACCGCCGAGGACGCCTGGACCTCGGAAAGCCTGTTCGAAACCGTCGTCGACCCTCTTATCAACGCACGACGACCGCAGGAGTTCACGTTCTGATGAAGCGCTCGATCGCCTACCTGTTCGTTGCGCTCGCATCCACGAGCGCGGCGAACGCCATGGACTTGGTAGGGGTTTATCAGGACGCACTGAAAAATGACCCCACTCTCCGACAGGCCGATGCCAACCGCCTGGCGTCGCGCGAGGCAAGGCCTCAGGCCTGGTCAGCCCTGCTGCCGCAGATCTCCGGGACGCTATCGCGTACGGATGACCGGCAGAACGGCAGTGAGGCGGAAGGGGCCATCGGACAGGGAAGCGGCACACCGACGGGTCCGACCCAGCCGATAAACGGGTCGACCTCGAGCGTTCCGTTCGCCATCAATACCGTCAGCAAGGGCTGGGGCCTCAACCTGCGCGAGAACCTGTTCTCCTGGTCGAACTGGATGTCCGTGAAGCAGGCCGGGAAGGAGGTCGCCCAGGCTGAGGCGACCTACCAGGCGGCCCAGCAGAATCTGATCCTTCGTGTCGCACAAGCGTATTTCAATGTGCTGTCGGCGCTCGACGGGCTGGATGCGAACCAGGCCTCGCTGGAGGCGATCTCGCGTCAGTTGGACCAGGCGAACAAGCGATTCGAAGTCGGCTTGATTGCCATCACGGACGTTCAGGAGGCCAAAGCGGCCCGGGACACGGCGGCCGCCGCGGTTATTGCCGCCAAACGTACGCTGGCAACAGCGGGCGACCAATTGAGCGAGATCACCGGCCAGAAATACGACTCGCTGAGCAAGCCCGGCGATGCCATGCCCCTGAACACTCCGCAACCGGCAGACGAGGATCGATGGGTAACCGTATCCCTCGATCAGAACGTCTCGCTGCTTTCGAATCGTCTGCAGGCGGACATTGCACGCGAGAACGTGAGAATCGCCATCGGCGGGCATCTGCCCACGCTGGACCTGGTCGCGAGCAAGTCTCGAACTCAGGTTGACGGTGACGAGAACGTGTCGGGCAATCCCTTCAGCCTGAGTAACACCATCAACGACCGGCAGTACACCGTGCAGGTCACCGTACCGATTTTCAGTGGCGGCTTCACGCAATCGAAGGTCCGCCAGGCGCAGTACCAGTGGATTGCCGCCAAGGAAGGAGTGGTCCAATCGTCCCGTGCAACGGAGCGACTGGCTCGCGATGCCTATCTGGGGGTGATCAGTGGTATTGCTCGCGTGCAGGCGCTGCGGCAGGCGCTCGAGTCGAGCCAGACCGCGCTGAAAGCCACCGAAGCGGGTTATGAAGTTGGAACGCGAACCGCTGTCGACGTTCTCAACTCACGGCGCACGCTGGTCCAGGCGCAGACTGATTATGCGGTCAGCCGCTACGACTACATCGTCAGTGTGATTCAACTTCGGCTGGCCGCCGGCAACCTGTCGGCCAACGATGTGACTGAAATCAACAAGTGGCTGGCGGTGTCGGCCCCGACCGTGCCGGCGCAGCCCATCCAGGCGCCCGACCAGGCGCAGGTACCGGAACAACAGCAGCCCGGCGCCGCCGCGCAACCCGCTCCCGCGCCCATCACCCCGCAACCGCCGCCGGAGCCACCCGGCAAGCAGTTACCCCAGACCCCACAGCCCCGGCGCTGACCACCGGCGCCGCCCGGCCAACGCGCCGCCGTGGCCCCAACCGCTTGGCCGGCCGCCCGCACCCAACGCTGAGCGCCTCGCTTTCCGACAGCGGTAAACGCCAGTCACGCTGCACTACCCCCGCAGCAGCGGCTCAATCAACCCCAACAACTTCCCCAACGCCCCGCGATTGCTGTCAACGCAATCGCGGCCGATCGCCCCAATGCGATCACGCTCATCCGGATCCGCCAGCAGCGCAGCCACGCGGGTGCCCAACTCCTCAGCGCCATGCACCACCTCAGCCGCGCCGCGCTCGATGAGCAACTTCGCAATATCCGGACCGTTGCCGTTGTAAGGTCCCGTCAGGATGGGCAACCCCAGGGCGGCAGGCTCGAGCAGGTTGTGCCCCCCGATGGGCACCAGGCTCCCGCCCACAAACGCAACATCAGCCGCCGCATAAAAATCCAACAACTCACCGAGCGTATCGACGAGCAACACGTCAGCCGACCCGGCAGCCACACCGGCCTTCTCGCCAGCTCGCTGCGAGCGCCTCACAAAGCGGATCCCCGCGCGCTGCAGCCCGTGCGCAACCTCCTCAAATCGAGGCGTATGCCGAGGCACTACAGCCAACAGCGCCCTCGGATGCGCCCCGCGCACAATCTGATGCGCTTCGAGGACGATCTCCTCCTCACCTCCGTGAGTGCTGCCAGCCACCCACATCGGCCGGGAGGCAGCATAAAATTCACGCAGGCGCCGCCCCCGTTCGCCAATATCCTGCGGTACGCTGAAATCAAACTTGATGTTGCCGGTGACATGCGTGCGATCGGGATCCGCTCCCAACGACACGAAGCGACCGGCATCAACCTCGCCCTGGGCAGCCACAATCGCGGGCCGCTCCAGCGTGTCCCGGAACAGCGAGCCCAGCCGCCGGTACCGGCTCACCGAGCGATTCGAAATTCGGGCGCTGGCCAACACCAAGGGCACCTTCCGGCGCCCACTTTGGTAATACAGGTTCGGCCACAACTCGGTCTCGAAAATCACGCCCAGACGCGGCTGCGCACGCCTGAAGAAGCGCCGCACCGACCCGGGCAGATCAAACGGTATATATCGAACCTGCGCGATTTCCTCGAACAAAGCCTTCGCGCGCACCGCACCTGTCGGCGTCAGTGTCGTCACCAACAGCGGGATGTTGGGGTACCGCTCATGAAGTGTGGTAACGAGAGCCGCAGCCGCGTTCACTTCACCAACAGACACGGCATGGACCCAGATACCACCCGGCGGCAACGGCTCCCCGAATCCAAAGCGCTCTTCGAAGTGAGCCCAGTAAATCCGATCAAACAATCCACGCCACAACATCACCAGGCTGATCAGGGGAGCCGTCAGGTAGACCGCCAGTATGTACAGGTAGCGCACGCCTGAAGAGGCCGGAAGATCAGGTTCCGACGGCCAGGGGCTGATCGCCTGAAGTCTGCCGGTAGCCATCCAGCAGGCCGTGCCAGTCGGCTTCCCCGAAGCGGTCGCGAGGCAACCCGTACGTGATTTTCTCGAGGGACCGCCGCAGGCGGACCAGATTGCCGTCGCGCCACAGCCCCGAGCGGCGCAACTGGCACTGATCGAAATCGATCATGTAGACCTTCGCGTCCTCATTCAACAGCAGGTTGTGAGAGTTGAGGTCCGCATGGCACACACCCAGATCATGGAACCGGCGGATGCAACGGCCGATCTCGATCCAGGTAAGAATGGACAACGCCCCCTGGGCGAGACACTCAGCCAGCGATCCAACTGTGTTGAGACGCTCGGTGATGATATCGCCGGTGTAGGTCATGCCATCGTGTTGGTAGCGGGCGGCAAGTGGCGCCGGCACAGGCAGTCCCGCGCGATGCAACCTGTAAGTCAGTTGCCATTCCGCAAACGGCCGCGTCTCCTGCTCGCTGCGCCAGAAGTACTTGTCACGCGAGAAGCGCGCGGCGAGGCCACCCCGATGGTAGTGCCGCAGCACAAACTGCCGGCCGGCGGATTTGATGTAGTGGACCGAGCCGCGACCGCGGGCAGTTCCCTCGATCTCGCCGCGCGACTCCCAATGCTTCGGATCAAACCAGGCAGGAGCCAAATTGCCGACGCGGGAACCGTCATATAGCATGGCACCGCCCGGCAGCGCCGCATGCTTGACTTCGGACCCCAACGACCATTTGTTACTCATGCGCCGCGCCCGATCATTACGTCATCCATCCTAATGGCCCAACCAGCAAGCGTTTGTCTCCTGCGACTGTCAGCGATCGGCGATACGTGCCATGTAATACCGATCATCCGTACGTTACAGCATGTATGGCCGGCCACACAGCTCACATGGATCATCGGCAAGACGGAAGCTCGCCTGATGCAACTCGTCGACGGCGTGGAGCTTATCACCGTCGATAAGCGCTCCGGCTTGTCAGGGTTGCGCAATTTGCGCGAGCAGCTTTCGGGTCGACAGTACGACGTACTGCTTCACATGCAGCTTGCAATCCGGGCGAGCGTGATGGCGCGCACCGTGAACGCGCCGATCAAACTGGGCTTCGACCGCGCCCGTGCGCGCGAGCTGCAATGGTTGTTTACGAACGAGCGGATCGCTCCACGCACCCGGGAGCACGTTCTCGACAGCTTCTTCGGCTTCCTCGCAGCTCTTGGCATACACGAGCGCGTCCTGCGCTGGGACATTCCTCTGCCCGCGGATGCGATCAGCTACGCCGAAAATCTGATCCCGGATTCGCAGCCGACCCTCGTGATCAGCCCCTGCTCCAGTCATTCGCTTCGGAACTGGGCAGTCGACCGGTACGCGGCCGTGGCCGACTACGCGGTCCAGAAGCATGGCATGCGGGTCATTCTGGCCGGCGGTCCCACCGCCCTCGAAAAAGAAGCCGGCGCCGCAATCGACCGCCAGGTCAAAGTCCCGGTCGTGAATCAGATCGGCAAGGACACCCTTCCACAGCTCCTGGCCCTGTTGAGCCGGGCCCGGGTCCTCATCGCCCCCGACTCCGGCCCGGTCCACATGGCCACCATGGTGGGCACGCCTGTGATTGGCTTATACGCGGCTACGAACCCTGCGCGCAGCGGCCCCTATCTTTCGCGCCAGTGGTGCGTGGATGCCTACCCGGAGGCTGCCTCGAGGTTCTGCGGCAAGCCCCCGGAAGAGCTGCCCTGGACCCGCAAAATCGAAGTTCCCGGCGTCATGGACCTCATTACCGTCCCTCGCGTGACCGGGAAGCTGGACGAGCTGTTACGTTAAACTCGCGACCATGAACGACGTACTGGTCCCGATCTCTCCCGGCGAGCTGCTGGACAAGATCACCATCCTGCGCATCAAGGCCGCCCGGATCACCGACCCGGCCAAGGTCGGCAACGTGCGCCTGGAGCTGAGCCTTCTCGAGAAGACCTGGAAGGACAGTGGCTGTGCTGCTGCCGACGTTGCCGCCGATGAGCGGGCGCTGCACTCCGTCAATGAACGCCTCTGGGACGTCGAGGACCGGATCCGCGAGAAGGAAGCGGTGCAGACGTTCGACCGCGACTTCATCGAGCTGGCACGCGCGGTCTACGTCTATAACGACGAGCGGGCTGCGATCAAAAAGCGCGTAAACATTGCCCTCGGATCGCGCATCGTGGAAGAGAAGTCGTACAAGCCCTACCGGGCCGGAGGGCACTCCGCTCCATAGGAGCCTGTTTGAGAGGCCCCTACGATTTGAGCGTGTACTCAGCTCCGCAGTAGGGGCACTTGGCCCAGCCGGTCTGCTGGATCGGCAGGTATACCCGCGGATGCGAATTCCACAGGTACATCTGCGGCATGGGGCACGAAAGCGGCAGATCCTCTTCCGTCACATCGTATTGGTTCTGGGCATTGGGCTGGATCAGCGCCTTGGTCGTCACGGCCATGGGTCAGCTATACGCAAATGAAAGTGGAGGCGGGATTATAGATCACGCCGGATCGTCGCTCATGGCCCGATTCCAGATCCGGGTGACCGCGGCCCGCTCAGCCGCGAATTCCGTGCCGTCCACAATGGGCTTCTCGTTCATCAGCGACAGGTGGTGCGTACGCACACGATAGGCCTGATATGCCACGATCAGCAGGTCGACGGTGACCTGCGGCACCAGGTCCGCGGAGGCGACGGACTCGAGCTGCCGGATCGTGTCCGAGAACATCACGATCGGCGGATATTCCTTCGCCCAGCGCAGCGCCCAATACTGCGCAAGGAACTCGACGTCCGCCACGCCGCCTGCGTCCTGCTTGATGTCGAACTGCGAGTCTCGAGCCTTCGACAATTCCTTACGCATTCGCTCGCGCATCGTCCGGACTTCCGTCCGCAAGGTATCCCGCCGGATGTGGTTGGCCAACACATCCATCCGGATCGCTTCGAACTCCGCACGCAACTCAGGTGCACCCGCGACTGAACGAGCGTGCAGCAGCGCCTGGTGCTCCCACGTCCACGCCTCTTTGCGCTGATATTCAGAGAATGCGTTGATGCTCGTAACGAGCATTCCGCCTTTGCCACTGGGTCGCAGTCGGACATCTACCTCATAAAGCCGGCCCGCAGCGGAATGCATCGTCAGCAAATGCACGATGCGCTGCGCCAGGCGCACAAAAAACACCTGGTTGTCGAGCGGCTTGGCGCCGTTGGTTTCCTGGCGCTCGCCCCGCGAGTCGTGCAGAAATACGAGATCCAGGTCCGAGGAATAACCGAGCTCCATGCCGCCCAACTTGCCGTAACCGGCAGCCGCCACACGGACCTCGCGCAAACCATTTCCCTCATCGCACAACGGCGTGCCGTACTGAGTCGTGATCTGCTGCCAGCTCAACTGCATCGCGCGTTCGACAATCAACTCGGCGATATCAGTCAGTCGATCGCTGACCCGCATCACAGGCAGGCGGCCGGTCAGATCGCCGACCGCCACCCGGAAGATGGCCGCACGCTGAAACTGCCTCAATGCCTCGACCTGACGCTCCGGATCTTCCTCCTGAACGAGCTCCATCCGCAGATCGAGCTCGCGGGACAGATCCGCACGTTCTGTCACCTCCGACAGGACGCGCCCATCAATCAACTCATCCAACAAGAGCGGATACGATGCGATCTGCTGCGCGAGGAAATCACCATGCCCACAAAGCTCCACGAGCCGCACACGCGCCGGAGCGCTCTCCTGAAGCAAAGCGAAATACGCGGAGCGCTGCCCGATTGCCTCGACGATTCTCAACACTCGCTGCAGCACGGCGAGTTGTCCCCCGCTGGAGGCAATATCGGACAGCAACGAGGGCAGGAGACTCTGCAGCCGTTTCCGGCCTGGCTCATCGAGCTTGCGGACGAGTGAGGACGCCCTCAACTCCAACAGAATGCGCGTTGCCTCACCGGCCTCCTCGAAGCCGGCTCTGGCCAGGGACTCGGTCAGCGCGGCGGTCTCGGCCTGCGAATCCCAGAAACGCCCCAGGTCGATCCGCACTGCATTTCGATCGGGATCACTGCCACCGAACACCACGAACTGAAACTGGCTGCTGACGCGCGCACGATGTTGATTCAGCTCCTGCAGCATCGTCGGCCAATCGGGCGAACCCATGGCGGCGGCAATCCGGCCTCTCGAGACGACGTCATCCGGCAGCTTGTGAACCTGCGCGTCAGCCAACATCTGCAGCCGATTCTCCAGGCGGCGCAGGTACACGTATGCCTCGCGAAGGTCGGTAACCACATTTCCCGGCAACAGGCGCGTCTCTCCCAGCACGCTCAAGGCCTTCAACAACGATGGAGTCTGTAATCTGCGATCCCGGCCGCCGCGAATGAGCTGAAAGGCCTGGACGATAAACTCGATCTCGCGAATGCCGCCCGGCCCGAGCTTCACGTGATCCGCCAGCTCGCGACGCTCCACCTCGCGCGCAATCAGCGCCTTCATTTCTCTCAGGCTCTCAAACACTCCGAAGTCGAGATAGCGCCGGTAGACAAACGGCCGGATGGCCGAGGCTTCGATCTCCTCATATTCCCGGCGAGCAGTAATCGCACGCGCCTTGACGTAGGCATACCTCTCCCAATCTCTTCCGTGGCGCGGGAGGTAATCTTCAAACGAAGCAAAGCTGGCGACCAGCGGACCGCTGTCCCCGAACGGCCGCAGCCGCAGATCAACACGAAGAACGATTCCTTCCGACGTAGGCGTCTCCAACATCCGCACGAGCCCCTGCCCCAACCGGGTGAAGAACTCCTCATTCGAAATGGAACGCTTGCCGTTCGTCTCACCGTATTCTGGAAAGAGCAGCACGAGATCGACGTCGGATGAAAAGTTGAGCTCGCCACCTCCGAGCTTGCCCATTCCAACAATGACGAGCGGTTGCAGACTGCCGCTTTCCGAGCACGGTTCTCCATACCGGGCGACGAGCGGCTGACGCGCGAACTCGCATGCGATACTGATCGCCGCGTCCGCGAATGCAGTGAGATCGGCAAGCGTCTCCTCGAGGTGCGCCCAGCCGGCGAGGTCCCGCCACGCAATGCGCACCATCTCCCGGCGGCGCCACCGGCGAAGGTCCTCGAGGAATCGGGGCTCCCCCTCGGAGCGGGGCGCCCGGGCGGTGAAGTCCGCCGCGGACAGCTTGCGCTGCAGATCGTGGCTGGCAATCAGCTCGGACAGCAGCCGGGAGTCACGCGTACAGGATTGAGAAACGAAATCGCTCGCCGCAAAAACAAACGCGAGCGAATCGCGGACCGATTCCGGCGCCGCCTCAACGGCGACGCGGACCTCTTCGGTCAGTTCCAGACATTGCCACCCAGGTCGTGAAATGAGGAGCTCTCCAGACGCCGCGTCAAACCCTTGAACCGGGATGACTGCGCGTATACCTGGGCTCCATCGGATGCGTCCACCGCACCCGAATCACCATCAATCTCGCTGTTCTTGATGTGCACGTTGGCTGCACGAGCCAGAACCCCTATGCCCTTTGCACTGATGTGCGAATTGGTGATGTGAATCTCACAGCCGTCTTCGGCCGTAATGGCGTCACCATCGAATTCCAGGTTGCGATTGTCAATATGTAATAAGCGCGCGCCCTGACAGATGATGGGATCGTGCAACCGCTCCAGGGCACCGTGCGGTGCCGAAGCAGGCGACACCGTCGCCGCGACGCTCTTTGGCCCAGTGGCCTTGATGCTGTATCCGGGCCCCTCAGCCAACACGCTTCCAGGCCGCGCATGGGCAGCGGACTCGGCACGAGGACCCTTCACTGACTCAGCAGCCTGTGGAGGCCCGGCGGCCTCTCCGCTGGAGGCCACCGTGGGATTGCTCATCTGCTGCGAGGGCCCAGGCAGCGGTGTTTCGCTGTGTGCTGGAGCGACCGGCGGCGGCGCGGCTTCCGGTACAGAAGTTTCGGGTGCCGGTGGTGGTGGTGCCGGAGCTTCGGAAGATTTGCTCGTCGGCGTCACCGACGCCTGTGTACCTGACGCCGACAACCCGGCCGCGGGTCCGGCAATGATCTGATCGACCGGAAGGACAACCAGTTGCCCTGAATCCTTCACGCGAACCGTGAAGGTCTTGGCCTGCGTATCGGAGGCAACCACCTCGATACGATCGTTCCGCTCGAGCGCATCTTTGGCCCAGGCCATCTGGTCCGGACCTTCACCGCCGAATTTGGAACACGCGCTGAGCGCGAGTAGCAATCCGCCGGCGAGAATCGTTTTAACAATAGTTGGCATTCTATTCTCCTCTCATCGCGCCCCCCAAACAGGGGGCGCGACGAATGGTTAGAACATAGCACGCCGTTCAATCATTGATCAGCACCGCGAGCCGCGTGACAGTAAACGTATTCGCCATACTGTCATATTGTCCAGTCGCCGCGAGATCGACAACCGTGGCAGCCGGCGTGAGATCCGCCGAAAGTGCGGCAACAAACGATGCAAACGTATTGAAGTTCTCCGTCTTGTATTTGCCACGATGACCGATGGCGAAAATCTGGTTCATTGCGGTTGCATCCGCCATGAGGGTCGGCGGCGTAGCCAATGTTGTCAGATCGAGGGTCTGGGGCCCGATCTGAATGAAGTGCAACTTGTCGACACCTGTCAGATCGAGTGTCAGTGTCGTGCTCGTGGCCGTCAGGCCCGTGAAGGCAGTAGCCGATCCCTTCTGCGCCCAATCAACAATCAACGCCTCCGGCACGCCGGAGAAGTTGACCAGCGTCGCTGCCGTGAAGTTGGGCGGCGACTTGCCGAACGGGGTCACAAATCCCATCACGCGGGCAGGCGACTTCACCGCCAATCCGGTCTGGCTCAGAGCACCTGTATCGATGACGTAGGCGGCGGCGCTGGCATCAGACGCCGTGGCCGCTCCTGTGCCTGCGAAATTGAAAGCGCTCACCGGCAGGCCATCGAGGGACTGCAGGTTGACGGTGACACTTCCCGAAGCCATGGCGGTCACCACACCCCAGGCAGGGGTCATGTCGAGGCGCACTGCGCCGGCAGTTGCATCCAGGGTCTTGCTGCTGTCACTGCCACTCGCGCCGGAGCCGCTGCTCGAGCTGACCATGCCGAAAGCCTCGATGTGCTGCCCCACCGAGATGTCGGCAATCGTGAATTTTCCTGTCATGCCCTCTTCTGTGACCGCCGTTCCGTCCGCAACCGTCACTGTGACGTCATGGCTCTCAGAGCCGAAATCGCCGTCGCGACGACACAAAGTAGCGCGACGCAATGTCAACGTATTCCCGCTGCGAGCGATCACCGTACCGAAAACCATGTCCTTGGACGGGTTCTCGAAACTGGTACCGGCCAACACTGTCGTCGCGGTGAAGGTCTGACTGCTGGTTTGAAGCGTTCCAAACGCTGCAACCATGGTATCCGCAGGTAGAGCCGCAAGCGCCGCGAGACCCGCCGCGCCCACATACGCCATGCCATTGACCTGATAGGTCGTCGCCATGCCGACAGTGATTGTCGCCTGACCATTGGTCTTGGACTGATCGTGGAACGGTTGCACTTTCAGCACGAAGTCGTTGGCCGTCGTGCTGGCACTGACTAACTGGCCACGCACCCGTACCTTCTTGTTGTCGGACGGAACGACAGTCGCTACCAGTGTGGGCGAAACAGCCACCGTCATGGCCGTCAGGTCGACCGTATTCGAGGCCGCGAGGTTGAAATCGAAAGCCAGACGACCGGTTCGTCCTGCGGTAATCAACAGGTGATGCGCATTGTCCAACTTGACGGATACCGTGACAGGAGCCGCAATAGCCGCACCGTTGCTGTCAACGGGCTTCAGTGCGACTGCCTTTCCGGTACCGTCATCCGCAGTGATATTCGCGCCTGTGTAATCCAGAGTCAGCGTGGCGCTGACATATTCCGCAGCGGGAATCTGTCCCGCGCTGATGACTTCGGTGAGGTCCACGAGTTGCGCAAAGTCGACTTTGGTAACCGCCGGCAGCGTCTCCACGGTTGCACCGGAAGCTGTCTGCAACTGCAGTGATGTCATGTTGACCGTGTAGCTGAGGAAATCGCCCTTGGCATCGGTCATCGTGAGCATCGCGGGTCCGCAACTCGAGGAGCCGCATGCGGCGGGCGTGTTCGCGCCACTGCTCATGCCGCCCATACCGCTCATTCCGTTATCGCCGCAGCCGGCCAACAGCAGTACGCCGCAGGCTGCGAGCCCCGCGAGCGAGCTGCGCATGGTTTTCGATATGAACATGGTTTGTGATCTCCGAACGAGGTGTCTCGTGGCGCAAACGGTAAGCCCACAGAGGGGTTGACGTAGAGCGTATTTCCGTCACCGGCTGGCGACAAAACGCTCTCAGGAACAACAACCTGCGTCATGTCAGAGATAAGTTTGATTGACCGCCGCCGCGTGTTGGGTAGTTGCGACAACGGTGTGTTGGCGCGCACCGACGAAAGCCTGAAGAAGAGTTAACGCCGCCTTAACAGACGTTAGACACGCCGCGGAGTGTTCCGTATCCGACCAGTTGTTGTATGCGCCGCCATGCGGGGGGCCGTAGACGTAATCCGCACAAAAGCCGAAGGCTTTTGTGCCAATAAAGAATAAAAAAAACCCGGCCGAAGCCGGGTTTCAATAATGCGCGGAATAGGGGGTCTTGTTCCGCGTCTTTCGGGGTTACGCCGCACTTAGGGGGCGCGGCAGCAACCCTTAACCGTCATGAGTATCTTATCGATGTTGTGTTACAGATTCGATATCCCTTTTGGGGGGGGACCTACATATCCATTCCGCCCATGCCGCCCGGCGGCATTCCGCCACCGTGGCTGTGCTCCTCATCCTTCGGAGCCTCGGCAATCATCACCTCTGTCGTCAGCAACAGACCGGAGACGGAAGCCGCGTTCTGCAGCGCCAGACGCGTGACCTTGGTCGGATCCAGAATGCCCGCTTCGAGCATGTCACCGAATTCGCCCGTGGCCGCGTTGTAGCCGAATGCGCCCTTGCCTTCCTTCACGCGGTTGAGGATCACGGCAGGATCTTCACCGGCGTTGTCGACGATCTGACGCAGCGGCTCCTCAATCGAACGTCGCAGGATCGCAATGCCGACCTGTTGGTCTTCATTGGAACCCTCGAGTTTCTCGAGAGCCTTCTGGGCACGGATCAGGGCAACACCACCGCCCGGGACCACGCCTTCCTCGACGGCTGCACGGGTTGCATGCAGAGCGTCTTCGACGCGGGCCTTCTTTTCCTTCATTTCGATTTCGGTCGCAGCGCCGACCTTGATCACGGCAACACCGCCGGAGAGCTTTGCAACACGCTCCTGCAGCTTTTCCTTGTCGTAATCGGAAGTGGCTTCTTCGGCCTGCTGACGAATGGACTCGATGCGAGCCTTGATGTCGGACGCCTTGCCGGCGCCGTCGATGATGGTTGAGTTCTCTTTCTCAACCACGACCTTCTTGGCTTCGCCCAGGTCATTGATCGTCGCCTTCTCGAGCGACAGACCGACTTCGTCGGAGATGACCGTGCCACCCGTGAGGACCGCGATGTCCTGCAACATGGCCTTGCGGCGGTCACCGAAGCCGGGCGCCTTCACCGCCGACACCTTGAGGATGCCGCGGATGTTGTTGACGACCAGGGTCGCCAGCGCTTCGCCTTCAACATCTTCCGCAATGACCAGCAGCGGACGGCTGGACTTGGCCACGCCCTCGAGGAGCGGCAGCATTTCGCGGATGTTGGAGATCTTCTTGTCGACCAGGAGGATCAGGGGCTTTTCGAGCTCGGCCGTCTGGTTCGCCGGGTTGTTGATGAAATACGGTGACAGGTAGCCGCGGTCGAACTGCATGCCCTCGACCACTTCCAGCTCGTTGTCGAGTCCGGAGCCTTCCTCAACCGTGATCACGCCTTCCTTGCCGACCTTTTCCATCGCATCGGCAATGGTCTTGCCGATCGACTCGTCGGAATTCGCGGAAATCGTGCCAACCTGCGCAATCGCCTTGGAGTCCTTGCACGGCTTGGAGAGCTTCTTCAGCTCATCGACAGCGGCGGCGACGCCTTTGTCGATACCACGCTTGACGTCCATCGGGTTGCGGCCGGAAGCGACGGCCTTCAGGCCCTCGCGGATGATGGCCTGCGACAACACCGTTGCGGTGGTCGTGCCGTCACCAGCCTCGTCGGAGGTGTTGGAAGCAACTTCCTTCACCATCTGCGCGCCCATGTTCTCGAACTTGTCCTTCAGCTCGATTTCCTTCGCGACCGACACGCCATCCTTGGTGATGGTGGGGGCGCCGAAGCTCTTCTCGAGCACCGCGTTACGGCCCTTGGGGCCCAGAGTTGCCTTGACGGCATTGGCGAGGACGTTGACGCCTTTAAACATGCGCTGACGCGCATCGTCGCTGAATCTGACTTCTTTAGCTGCCATTGTCGTGATCCTTTAATTACTTGGACTCAATCACGGCCATAACGTCTTCCTCTCTCATCACAACAAGATCTTCCCCGTCCACTTTCACTTCTGTGCCGGAGTACTTGCCGAAGAGGATCTTGTCGCCGATCTTGACGTCGAGAGGACGGACCTGGCCGTCTTCGAGAATCTTGCCTTTGCCGACCGCTACAACCTTTCCCTCGACCGGCTTTTCGGCCGCGGAATCGGGAATCACGATACCGCCCGGAGAAGTGCGCTCACTCTCCAGACGTTTCACGATGACGCGGTCATGAAGAGGACGTATCTTCATGGAAGTCGCTCCTTAGAAGCTGATGATTAAAAAGAAAATTTGGTTACCCGGGAGCTGTTAGCACTCTCCCCGGGTGGCTGCTAATGATAGTGGGAGAACGTGTAAATTCAAGCTCGCCGGGAAGTTTTTTCGCGCTGTGCGGTCAAACCGCTGGCGAGCGTTACGGCCACCTACGAAAATCCATGCTCATGAACACTATCTTTATGGCCCCCATGGCCTTTCGCCGAGGACTCCTCACGGGTTTTGCGGCGGCTGTGCTGCTAACCCTGCTCGCAGCCGCCCCGCCAGCCCATGCAGATGTGGACATTCCGCCGAGCGCAAACTCGAAGCCCGCGACAGGCATTGCCGCAGTTCTGCAGTCCGCACAGAAAAACTCCGGTGAGCCACTCCCGGTCGACGAAGCTTTCCGCTTCACCGCCTTGCCGGACGGTCCGGACTCGATTCGCCTGATCTGGGGAGTTACCGACGGGTACTACCTTTACAGGTCCCGCATCAAGGCTTCGAGCGATACCCCCCAGGCGAAGCTGGGCGAGCTCACCCTGCCGCAGGGTGAGACAAAGATGGATGAGTACTTCGGCAAGCAGGAGGTCTATCACCACGACATCGTGGGCTCGATCTCCGTGGCCCGATCCAGCTCCGGCGAGCTGACGGTGCCTTTGAAGATCAGCTACCAGGGCTGTAATTCCATCATTGGGCTGTGCTATCCACCCGTCACCAAGGTGGTGAACGTAGCCCTACCCGCGCCCGGTGCCGGTGCGCCCCACGCCGGCGGCCCGGCCAGCGGCGGCGCCACCAATACCGCAGGCCCTGCCGGCTCCCTCTCCAGCGCGGCGAACGCCGCCACGGCAGCCCCGACCACCGCCGGCGCCTTCGTCTCCGAGCAAGACAAGCTCGCCGTCCTCATTCGCGACGGCAACCTCGTCGTCGTGCTGGCCACCTTCTTCGGCATCGGCCTCCTCCTCTCCCTGACCCCGTGCGTGCTCCCCATGATTCCCATCCTCTCGGGAATCATCGTCGGCCAGGGCGACAAGGTGACACCCACTCGCGGTTTCTCGCTGGCGTTCACGTACGCGCAGGGGATGGCGCTGACCTACGCAGCCGCCGGAGCGATCTTCGTGCTCGTTTTCAAACAAGCGCCACAGACGTTCTTCCAGCAGCCGTGGATCATCGCGCTGTTCGTTACCCTCTTCGTGGCATTGGCACTGGCCATGTTCGGGGCCTACACACTGCAAATGCCGAACGCGTTGCAGACGCGACTGACGAGCGTCAGTAACAACCAGAAGTCCGGTACCTATATAGGTTGTTTCGTCATGGGCGCATTGTCAGCGTTGGTAGTGACTGCTTGCGTCGCCCCTGCGCTGATTGCGGCGTTGTCGGTCATCAGCCAGACCGGCAAGATTGCCCGTGGAGCGGCCGCGCTTTACGCAACAGGTTTGGGCATGGGCGTACCCCTCCTCCTCGTGGGCGCCTCAGCCGGATCGCTGCTTCCGAGAGTCGGTCCGTGGATGGACACCGTGAAGTCGCTCTTCGGCGTGTTGTTCATCGCCCTGGCAATCTACTTCCTGCAGCCATTGATATCTGACTCGATCGGAATGGTGTTGTGGTCCGCTCTGGCGGTCATCGCCGGATTCTGGATCTTCGCGCTGAAGGCACGCGACGGCGGCCCCGCGCCCGCGGCCCTGCGAGCTCCCGGCCTTCTGGCCATCGTCTACGGAATCATCCTTCTTATAGGAGTCGCAGCCGGAGGCACCGATCCCCTGCAGCCGCTGAACACGCTCCGCGCCAGCACGGGCGGCGGTTCCGCTTTCGTCGCGAAGGAGCCAGCTCTCGCATTTGAAACGATCAAGTCACTGGACGATCTCAACAGGAAGGTCGCCGCAGCGACTGCCGCCGGAAAACCGGTGATGCTGGATTTCTATGCAGACTGGTGTACGTCATGCAAAGAGATGGAGCGCTACACCTTCAGCGACAAATCAGTGCAATCGGCCCTGTCGAACGCGGTGCTGCTGCATGCGGATGTCACTGCCAATGACCCGGTAGACCAGGAACTGATGCATCACTTCAACATCCTCGGCCCTCCAACCATTGCGTTCTATGGACCCGACGGTGAAGAACGCCAGAATTTCCGCGTCGTCGGCTATATGAAGGCCAACGACTTTGCTTCCCTCGTGACCCGCGCCATCAGACCCACCCTGAGCGCCGCTATCCCCGGCTCGAAGTGAGAGACGGTCTTCGTGTTCCGATCGCAGCAGCGATCATCATTCTAGGGGGCGCGGCGGGCTTCTTCGCCGCCCACCTCGCCCGGGTAGCTCGCACGCAAGCGGTCGTGGACCCATCTCCCACCCCGCCCCCAAAAGAGCTCACTGAGGAGCCGCCCCAGCCATCCGCGCCACGCCCCGTTCCAACTGACCTGCCCAACATTTCTCTGGCGGACCCGGGCGGAGTCAAACACGCTCTTTCCGAATGGAAAGGCCGGCCCCTGCTGATCAATTTCTGGGCAACCTGGTGCGCCCCCTGCCGCCGCGAAATCCCCCTGCTGAAAACCCTCCGCCACGAACGGGCGAAGGATGGCGTTGAAATCGTCGGGATTGCGGTCGACTTCAAGGATGCCGTGCAGCACTACGCACGGGAGATGAGCATCGATTATCCTGTGCTGGTCGGGGAACAGGACGGACTCGACGCGATTGCCGCCTTCGGCATGGATACCGTGTTTCCGTTTACGGTGTTTGCGGATGCCCGCGGCAGGATCGTGACCCTGAAGGTGGGCGAGCTGCACGCGGATGAAGCCCGTTTCATCCTGGATCGCGTCAAAGGGGTCGACACGGGCCGCCTGGACCTGGCCGCGGCCAAGAAGGAGATCGCCGACGGCGTTGCCGCGCTCGCGGCCGAGCGGGCAAAACACGAAGAAGCAGACGAGACCAAAGCCTCACCGCTGAGTTAGCCGTCCTGTTGGACGAAAATAGCTTCCTGAAGTACCCCATTCGCCGCGAATTGGGTTACATTCGCGCCCGTTTCAGGTCGCTGCAACGATTCAATGGCGCGAGTACTGCTTCTCAACGGACCGAATCTCAACTTGCTGGGCAGTCGCGAGCCCGGCGTCTACGGGGCCGACACTCTCGAGTCGATTGAAAAGCGCGCGGCTGAGCTCGCCAGGGAGGCCGGCCACGAGCTGGTGGCTTTTCAGAGCAATTCGGAGGCCGAGCTGATCGGCCGCATCCATGGAGCCGCCGCCGACGGCGTCCGTTTCCTGATTTTCAACCCGGGTGCGTTCACGCACACGAGCATCGCGCTCCGCGATGCCCTCCTGGGTGTCCGTCTGCCGTTCCTGGAGATACACCTCTCGAACACGAAGGCGCGTGAAGCCTTCCGCCACCACTCTTACTTTTCAGACATCGCGGTCGGTGTGATCACCGGCCTGGGTGCCTTCGGCTATGAGCTGGCCGTCCGAGCCGCCGTACGGCAGCTCGAGAAGCCCGCCTAGTCGCGCCACCCGATCTGCTCATCCGAATCAATTCGCCCAACAATCGTCAAGTGGAGCGTTCCCCTTCATGGATATCCGAAAGATCAAGAAACTGATCGAGCTGCTGGAGGAATCCGGCATTGCTGAGATCGAAATCAAGGAGGGCGAGGAAGCGCTGCGCATCAGCCGCATGCCCACCGGCGGCCTCGCCGCTGCTCAGTTCGCACCGATGCCGATGGCCTTGCCCGCGACGGCTCCCATGGCGGCGCCCATGCCAGCGGCAGCTCCCGCGGTCGTGGCTCCTGCCGCTGCCAAAGCAAAAGCCAACGAGCACGTGATCACCGCCCCCATGGTCGGCACGTTCTACGGCGCGCCCTCGCCCGGGGCCAAGGCGTTTGTCGAGATCGGCGATGAAATCAAGGTCGGCCAGGTTCTGTGCATCATCGAGGCCATGAAGATGATGAACCAGATCGAGTCCGATAAAGCCGGACGGGTGACCTCGATCATGGCGCGCAACGGCGACCCGGTCGAGTTCGGTCAGCCCCTGTTTGTAGTCGAATAGCGTGGCCATGCTCGAGAAGGTCGTCATCGCCAACCGCGGCGAGATCGCTCTGCGGATCCTGCGGGCCTGCCGCGAGTTGGGCATCAAAACCGTCGCCGTGCATTCCACGGCCGACTACAGCCTGAAGCACGTGTTGCTGGCGGATGAGTCGGTGTGCATCGGACCGCCTCCCTCCTCCGGAAGCTACCTCAACATGCCGGCCATCATCAGCGCCGCGGAAGTCACCGACTCGGTCGCCATCCACCCGGGCTACGGCTTCCTGTCCGAGAACGCCGATTTCGCCGAGCGGGTTGAGAAGAGCGGCTTTGTGTTCATCGGTCCCAAGGCCGAGACCATCCGCACCATGGGCGACAAGGTGTCCGCCATCAAGGTGATGAAATCGCACGGCGTGCCTTGCGTCCCGGGATCGGATGGACCGTTGGGAGAAGACCCCGATGAAAACCTGCGGATCGCCCGCGACATCGGTTATCCCGTAATCATCAAGGCATCCGGTGGCGGCGGCGGCCGCGGAATGCGCGTCGTTCACAGCGAAGCCTCCTTGTTGAATGCCATCGGCATCACCAAGGCAGAAGCACGTGCCGCGTTCGGCAATGACCAGGTCTACATGGAGAAATTCCTGGAGCGCCCGCGTCATATCGAATTCCAGGTTCTGGCCGACGGCCATGGCAACGTCATCCATCTCGGTGAGCGCGATTGTTCGATGCAGCGGCGCCATCAGAAGGTGATCGAAGAAGCTCCTGCGCCGGGAATCACGGCACGGCAGCGTCGGATCATGGGTGATCGTTGCGTCGAGGCCTGCAAGGCCGTGGGTTACCGCAGCGCCGGCACGCTGGAATTTCTTTTCGAGGATGGCGAGTTCTACTTCATTGAAATGAACACGCGCATCCAGGTGGAACATCCGGTCACCGAGCTGATTTCGGGCATCGACCTCGTGAAGGCACAGTTGCTGATTGCCGCCGGTGAGCGCCTGCCGTATGTGCAGAGCGATATCCAGATCCGCGGGCATGCCATCGAGTGCCGCATCAACGCCGAAGACGCCAAGACATTCATGCCATCACCGGGCCCGATCCGACTGTGGCATGCGCCAGGCGGTCCTGGCATCCGCGTCGACAGTCACATCTACTCGGGATACAACGTTCCTCCCAACTACGACTCGCTCGTGGGGAAGATCATTGCGTACGGAGAAAGCCGCGAGGCCGCGATCGCGCGCATGAAGAACGCGCTCGCCGAGATGGTCATCGAAGGAATCAAGACCAACGTGCCCCTGCACCAGGAAATCTTCAACCATGCGGCCTTTCAGAAGGGCGGCACGGACATTCACTACCTGGAGCGACGGTTGGGGCTGCGTTAGAGAGCGCCGTGAGCGGCTTCTGGCAACTGTCATTCGAGCTGGGTACGCGGGATCCGGACTCAGCCGAAGAAAGTTGCTTCGAGCTCGGCGCAACATCGGTCACGTATGTCGATGCGCACGACGATCCCGTGCTGGAGCCACTGCCTGGAGAATTCCGGCTGTGGCCCACCACGCGTCTGCGCGCGTTGTTTCCCGATGAAACCGATGCACAGGCTGTCGGGAAAGCGCTGACCGCGACGCTGGGAATCCCCCCCGGCGGCCTGAAGACAGAGCGCATCGAGGATCGTGTTTGGGAGCGCGAGTGGTTGCGCGACTTCCATGCACGGCGGTTCGGGAAACGCCTGTGGATCTGCCCCCATCACGAGCAGGTGACCGAGCCGGGCGCCGTGGTTGTGCGCATGGACCCGGGCCTGGCGTTTGGGACAGGAACTCATCCCACGACCGCGCTGTGTCTGGAATGGCTGGATCGTCACATTGAAGGTGGCGAGCAGCTCATCGATTTCGGCTGCGGCTCGGGCGTTCTGGGAATGGGCGCCGTGAAGTTGGGAGCTGCCGCGGCGCATTGTTTCGATATCGACCCGCAGGCCCTGCTCGCCACTCGCGAAAACGCCGCGGCCAATGGCCTGCAGACTCAGGTCCACGTTTACGATGCGGCGGCCCGATTGCCCACCGGCGTGGACGTTCTCGTGGCCAATATCCTGTCGGGCCCGCTGAGCGAGCTGGCACCGACCTTCGGATCGCTGGTGCGCGCGGGGGGCTCGATCGTGCTCGCGGGATTGCTGGATTACCAGGCTGCTGACGTGACAGACGCTTACACCACGTGGTTTGATATACATCCTTTCGAGCTACGGGAGGGTTGGTCCGGTCTGGCGGGGAAGCGTAAATCTCATGCGCAGCGCGGCTAGCGGCGCCTAACTCACATGTTCACAGTCTGCCCGAAGTGCGCACTGACGCTTGTCGTGACCGCCGCGGATTTGCGCGTCGCGCAGGGCTATGTGCGTTGTGGACGCTGCTCGAACGTATTCAACGCTCTCTCACGCCTTTCCGAGGATCGCCAAGCGGGCGCTCAACCGGGCACCTCCACGCCAACCAACGCTGGCGCAACCGTTCAGCCCCAGCCGGCGCCGCAGCCGCCGCCTCCCCCAGCACCCAAGCCCGCGGCGCCGTCGGCACTGCAGCGACTGGACGCAACTTCCCGCTCAAAGGCGCTTCAGGCTCCCACGCCGCCGGCGCCGGAGCCGATGCGTTACGGCGACGACACCGAGATTCCCGAAGAGGACCTCGAGTTCAACCCCGACGCGACTGACATCAACAAAGTCTTTGTCGAGCCGCCGCCCAGCCCGAAATTCACCGCGGCCACGGGCACCTTCCAGGCGATCCGCATGGAGGCCGAGGATGCCGCCCGGGTCGAGGATGAGTTGGAGCGCACCGACGAGCGTGAGATACGCGAGCAGGAAGAGGACACTTTCGATCCGATCGACACCCAGGTGGACGTGGAGATCGATCCCGACCTGCTCGCCACCATGGCGCACCTGACGGACAACCGCTCGGAGCGCCTGAATCCAACACCGGAGTCCGAGTTCTCATCCGCCGTGTTCGGCGAGCCGGAGAAGCCGGCCGCCCCGCCGCCGCCCGCCAAGCCAACCAACTCAACATCGGCTACCGGCACCCTGAAAGCGCTGCCGGCACCCAAGGCCCCGGCGCCGGCACCAACGTCATCGAAGCCCCTCTTGTTGCAACCGCCCATGGAGCAGCCGCCGCAGCCGCCACCGCCCATGAGGCTGGCCGAGCGTGCCAAGGCGCGCGCGGAAGCGGCACGGACCGGGGCGGACCCCGCAGTGGCGGTTGAAGCCAAAACCAGATCGGACAGCAAGCAGAAGACCGACACAAAGCCGAAGGCTGAGCCCCCAAAGCCAGCTGCCGCCGCGTTCAGTCCGGCCGATATGCGCGGCACGCCGTCGGATACGGCTGCCGCCCTGCGCGACGTACTGACTCCGCGCAAGCGCTCCTCCTACGCGGTGGATTCGCTGTCGGAGGATCAACCAACACCTTTCTTCGCGGGGATGTGGACCGCCGGCAGCGCGATTCTATTGCTGATGCTGCTGATCCAGATCGTGCATCACTACCGGCACGATCTCGCGGCCAACGCGACATTCAACGGGCCACTGACATCCATCTACGCGGTGCTGGGAATTCCGATCGTGCCGCGCTGGGATCTGACGGCCTACGAAGTGAGACAGTTGGGCGCCTCCACGGCGTCCGACGCGCCGGGCCAGATAACAGTCCGTGCCAGTGTCAAGAACGGCGCGCGCCAGGCCCAGCCGCTGCCCCTGTTGCGTGTCACTCTGCAGGATCGCTTCGGAAACCGTATTGCTTCGCGGGATGTACCGCCGAAGTCCTATCTGCCGCGCGCGATACCCAGTACCTCGCTTTTGTCGGCGGGACAGCGTATTGATGCGGAGATGGCCTTCGTGGATCCAGGCTCCAACGCCGTGGGATTCGAGATCGATGCCTGCCTGCCGGCCCCGGGTGGCGGGATTTCCTGCGCGAACGATCTCGCGCGCTGATTTTTCGGCTTTTCGTCCGTCATGCAGATAGGACCTTACGTTCTACCGTCGACTGTTGTTCTCGCGCCCATGGCGGGTGTGACCGATCGGCCTTTCCGCATCCTGTGCCGCAAGCTCGGAGCCGGGCTCGCGGCCTCCGAGATGCTGACCTCAGACACGCGACTGTGGAGCACCTCCAAGTCGCGCCGGCGGATGAGTCACGAAGGCGAGCCCGAACCCCGTGTCGTGCAGTTGGCCGGCTCCGAAAGTCAGGCGCTCGCCGAAGCTGCGCGCATGAACGTGGACCTCGGGGCGCAGATCATCGACCTGAACATGGGCTGCCCCGCGAAAAAAGTCTGCGGCAAGCTTTGCGGCTCCGCGCTGCTGCAGAATGAAGTGCTGGTGGCCGAAATTCTCGCCGCCGTAGTTGCGGCGGTGAGCGTACCGGTCACGCTGAAGATCCGCACCGGGTGGGATCGTAACAATCGTAATGGTGTTCGGATCGCGCGGATCGCCGAAGGCGCCGGCATCCAGGCGCTCGCTGTTCATGGCCGCACGCGCGCGGATTTTTATGCAGGCGAGGCCGAGTACGAGACGATCCGGAACATCAAAAGCGCGGTGCGCATTCCGATCTTCGCGAATGGTGATATCAAAACACCGCAAAAGGCTCGCGAGGTGCTTGATTTCACGGGCGCCGACGGAGTAATGCTGGGCCGCGCGAGTCATGGCGCGCCATGGATCTTTCGATCTGTCAACACGTATCTGCACTCAGGAATTACCCCTCCGGCGCTATCGCGGACGGAGGTGCGTGATATTATTCTCGGGCATCTCAGCTCTCTGTACGCCTTCTACGGCGAGGATCTCGGAGTGCGGATCGCGCGCAAACATCTCGGCTGGTATTGCGAACAGTTGCTGACAGATCCGGTGGACCTCCGCCGCACGCTGATGGCGGCTGAATCGACTTCGGTACAGTTTGCGCTCGTGCACGACCGCCTGGAGGACTGGGTTGCGGAGGCTCGCGAGCCTTCCGCGGATGCGGCCTGACCTGATGAAGTTTGTGGGGACCATACATGACAGCAAAAAAGAAGAGTCGAGGCAGGGGGGATTCCAGTGTCCGGTTGAGCACCAGAGAATTGCCTCTGCGTAATCACGCTGAACGGGCGCTGAGCGACTACTTCACCAGCCTCAATGGTCACAAGCCGGCTCATCTGTACGATCTCGTGCTGCGCGAGGTGGAAGAGCCGCTGTTCCGCGTGGTTCTGGACTATGCGGAAGGCAATCAGAGCGAAGCAGCCAACATTCTCGGAATCAACCGCGGCACCTTGCGCAAGAAGCTGAAGGAGCTGGGCTTGTCGGCCGGCGCCTAGCGCCTCGAAAGCCCTATTTGCGATGTTGTTGCCCGTTCGCCGCGCATTACTGTCTGTATCGGATAAAACCGGTCTCGTCGAGCTCGCGCGCGCGCTGTCCGAACGCAACATCGAGATTCTGTCCACGGGCGGCACGGCGAAGCTGCTGGCCGCCAACGGCGTGCCTGCGCGCGAAGTCTCCAGCTACACCGGATTCCCGGAGATCATGGATGGGCGTGTAAAAACGCTGCATCCGAAGATCCACGGCGGCCTGCTCGGCCGGCGCGGCATCGATGAAGCCGTGATGGCGAGCCACGACATTCAGCCGATTGATCTGCTCGTCGTGAATCTCTACCCATTCGCAGAGACGATTGCGCGGCCGGACTGTACTTATCCGGACGCGGTGGAGAACATTGATATCGGCGGCCCCGCCATGTTGCGTGCGGCCGCGAAGAATCACGAATCGGTGGCGGTCGCCGTCGATCCTGCCGACTACCAGACTCTGCTGCACGAGTTGAAAACTCATGATGGCCGCACCACGCTGGCCCTGAGATCGCGGCTCGCTGCCAAGGTCTTCGCGCACACGGCCCGCTACGACACCATGGTGGCGAGCTATCTCGGCGCGGTCCACCAGGTACCGGCCGAGCGCTTCCCCAGTACGTTGCCGCTGGTTTTCGACAAGGCGCAGGACCTGCGCTACGGCGAAAACCCACATCAGCAGGCAGCCTTCTACCGGGACCCAACACCGCGCGGCGCGAGTGTCTCGGCGGCGAGGATGCTGCAGGGGAAGGAGCTGTCGTTCAACAACATCGCGGACTCGGATACCGCGATCGAGTGCGTGCGCCAGTTTGAAGGCACGGCCTGTGTGATTGTGAAGCATGCGAACCCCTGTGGAGTCGCTGTAGCAGCCACGCCTCTCGAGGCGTACGACCGCGCTTATCGCACCGACCCGACTTCCGCCTTTGGTGGAATCATTGCGTTCAACCGCGAACTGGATGTCACCACCGCCTCGGCCATCGTCGACCGGCAGTTTGTCGAGGTCCTGGCAGCGCCCGCGGTCTCCCCGGAAGCCGCCAGGGTGCTGGCCGGCAAACCGAACGTCCGGGTGTTGGTCCTCGGTGACCTGAAGCAGGTCCCTCCGGGCGACCTCGAATATCGCAGCGTGACCGGTGGCCTCCTCGTCCAGACGCGCGATACCGGCATGGTATCGGAGGCTGCGCTCACGGTCGTCACGCGCCGCAAACCAACTCCAGCCGAACTGGTTGACCTGATGTTTGCCTGGCGCGTGTGCAAGTTCGTGAAATCGAACTCCATCATTTTCGCTCACGATCGCATGACCATCGGTGTCGGCGCCGGCCAGATGAGCCGCGTCTACTCCACCCGCATCGCCGCAATCAAAGCCGCGGACGAGCAGCTGGAAGTTGCCGGCTCCGTCATGGCCTCCGATGCGTTCTTCCCCTTCCGCGACGGCCTCGATGTGGCGGCGGAATATGGAATCCGCGCGGTCATCCAGCCTGGTGGCTCGAAGAAGGATCCCGAAGTCATTGCCGCGGCGGATGAGCATGGTATTGCCATGGTCTTCACCGGCATGCGCCACTTCCGTCATTGATGAAAGTCCTGATTATTGGCGGCGGCGGACGCGAGCATGCGTTGGCCTGGAAATGCGCCTCCTCACCTCGCGTCACCGAAGTTCTCGTTGCACCCGGCAATGCCGGCACCGCGCACGAACCCAAGGTTCGCAATGTCAAAGTCGCCGCCGATGACGTACCCGGACTCGTCGCCCTCGCGCGCTCCGAACATGTTGATTTGACGATCGTCGGCCCGGAAGCCCCGCTCGTCATCGGCGTCGTCGATGAATTTGAGCGGGCGGGCCTGAAATGCTTCGGCCCGAGGAAAGCGCCCGCGCAGCTCGAAGGCTCCAAGGCCTTCACCAAAGAATTCCTGCGCCGGCACAACATCCCAACCGCGAGCTACGCCACCTTCACGAAAGAGACGTTTGATCGCGATTACGTCCGTCGCCAACGCACGCCCATCGTCGTCAAGGCGAGCGGCCTCGCGGCCGGAAAAGGTGTCGTTATCGTCGACACCGCGGAAGCCGCGATCGCAACCGCGGAAGGCATGTTTGCCGGACAGTTCGGGGATGCGGGCCAGGTAGTCGTCATCGAGGAATTCCTGCCAGGCGAGGAAGCCAGCTTCATTGTCATGGCGGATGGCACGCACATCCTCCCCTTTGCGACATCCCAGGATCACAAGCGGCTCCTGGATGCGGATCAGGGCCCCAACACCGGTGGCATGGGCGCCTACTCACCGGCTCCAGTGGTCACTGATGCGATGCACACGCGAATCATGGAAGAAGTGATGGAGCCCGCGATTCGCGGGCTGGCGGCAGACGGGATGCCCTACACAGGGTTCCTGTACGCCGGGATCATGATTGCCCCGGATGGCACACCCAACGTTTTGGAATTCAACTGTCGGTTTGGCGATCCGGAAACTCAGCCCATCCTGATGCGCCTGAAGTCGGATCTGACCGAACTGTGCGAAGCCGCCCTCGCCGGCCGCTTGGACACAGTCACAGCCGATTGGGATGCACGGGCGGCGCTGGGTGTTGTGATGGCCGCCGAAGGCTATCCCGATGATGTCCGGAAGGGTGACGCCATCGAAGGGCTCGATGTCGCCGCGGCCCTGCCCGGCCCCGGCAAAGTATTCCACGCCGGCACGCGCGAAGACGCAGGAGGTCGTGTGGTAACCAGCGGAGGACGCGTACTCTGCGCCGTTGGATTGGGACCCACCGTCAGGGCCGCGCAGTCCCAGGCCTACGAGTTGGTCAACTCAATCAAGTGGCAAGGCGTCCAATTTCGCCACGATGTCGGTTACAGAGCCATCGCGCGTGAACACGGCTGATTGGGCCGCGTCAGCAAATTGGGATTGGGCCAATCCTCACATCGTCACAGTGGAAGTCGCGCCGTCTGACATAGACGCGTACAACCACGTCAACAACTCAGTTTACTTGTCCTGGTTTGATACGGCCGCCTGGTCTCACTCAGCAGCCCTTGGCATTCCGCTGGAAGAATGCACCCGCATTCGCAGGGGCATGGCCGCCCATCGCGCGGAAATTGATTACCAACGGGCTGCCGTCCTCGGCGACCAGGTGTCTGTTGCCACGTGGATTGTGAGCACTGACAACAAACTGAGGGTCGAGAGGCGTTTTCAAATCAGACGCGCGTCAGACGGTGAAACCCTGGCGCGCGCCCGAACCGACTATGTGTGCATCAACCTGGATTCCGGCCGCGCCTGCCGCATGCCGGAATCCTTCGCCAAGCGCTACGTTCCCACGAATATTGCCGTTGGCGACTTTCGCTGATGGAGGATCACAGGCGAGTCCGGCCACCACCGCGGAACAGATTGACGATTGCGAGCAGGATGATGGCTCCGAGCAGGGAGACTCCCAGTCCCGCCAGGCTTAGGTCGCCCTGATTGATGGTAGCGGCGCCCACCATCGGGCTGATCAGCCAGCCGCCGATCAGGGCACCCACGATGCCCACCACGATATTCAGCAGAACGCCTTCCTGCGACCGCATGATCACGCTGGCCAGCCAGCCGATGATGCCGCCCATAATCAGCCAGATCAGAATATTCATTGCACGCCCCAAACGGTTTCGGCGGATGCCGTGCCTGATCAATTCGTAAGCCCCGTGAAAGGTTCCGGGGAGGGTACGCAATACCGGACGGTACGCTATACCGGAGGGTACGCCATACCGGAGGGTACAAACTACATCCCCGTGAACACCGATTTTCCCGCCCTGTAGGACAACCCTGAACGCCGCCGTAGGACTCCGGGGTAAGTTTCTGCCTTGCGGCCAGCCTGCGCCCCTGGCACGGCTGTTGCATCAATCTACGGCAACAACGACGGGGATAAACATGCAAACCATCGACCGCGTCTCCAACTGGATCGAGACCGAATACTGCGCATCCGTTGCCGCCACTCTTCAGGCGCGCGCGGAATATTTCGAGCTGTTGGAAGACGCAATGACTTCGCCGGCCCGGTTGGTCAATGCCTACGGGGCCTGGCGCAAACACGCCACCCAGACCGAAGTGTTGGGCGGGCTGGTGGGAACCGCTTAGAAGCCGATTAGAAGCTGACTTTGAAAAAACCTTCCGGGCCCCGGACGTTCAAGCGGAAGGAGCCCGGAAAGTTGGTGTCATCCACATCCAGCGACGACCGCATGATGGTGTAGCCGGCACCCAGCGAGAAGTTGGGATACCGTTTCCAACGCCACTGCAGATCGCCGTGATATTCGGCGATGGAGCCTTCGAAGTTATTGACCTTGGCGCGGAAGTATTGACCGCGGGCCGACAACGCGAGCCCGTGCCAGATGCGCCAGGTGATATCCAGGGGGATCGTCGGAAACGCGCCCGACCCGGACACTTCCTGGCGAAGTTGCTTCGCATTGACCTGACCGCGGGCATCCGCCTCGATAAAGTGCAATCCCAGACCCAGTCCCGCCTCGACGTAATCATTGCGGAACAGGGAATACGTGTAGGTCAGTGAGAACTGGCGCCAGTCCAGGTTGCTCGTGACCCGGTCATTCACCACGAACGTCTCATCGCCAAACAGGATCGTGCGATCGATCGCACGGTCGCCGCGGCGATTAGTCTCGAAATAGTCGACCCGCAGCCGATTGTTCTGGCGCAGGCGGAAGATGATCTCGATGCGTCCCTGTGGGATACGGCTGTCGAGACCGAAATCCCGCTCACCACTGACGGTCGTTCCCGTGATGCCGGGAATTCCCGAGACAGGGCTCTGAGTGTCGACCCGCAACCGGGTGGTCACGGCGGGATTGAAGAAGATGCCTGAAACGGCAAACCGATCCGTAATGGGGCTCGGTGTCATCCGCTTCTTGTCCGGCTTGATGGGAGCCCCTGAAACGGGGTCGCGTTCCGCATGGGCTGGAACGGCCTGGAGTGCGAGCAACGCCGCGGTTAGATAGACCCAGTTTCGCATAGGCGAATCATGCCATCGTCCGCGGCGTCCGAATCAAACGGGCAACACATATTATTGATTTAGCCGACAGCGTGCGGCCGTCGGACAACCAATCAGCGACGCAAAACGTCGCTGATTGGCAACATGATATTACCGCTTCATGGCCTGGAAGAATTCCTCGTTCGACTTCGTGTCTTTCATCTTGTCGAGCAGGAACTCAATGGCCGACAGCTCATCCATGGGATGCAGCAGCTTGCGCAGTATCCACATCTTGGCGAGCTCACCCTGGTCGGTGATCAACTCTTCCTTGCGGGTGCCGGAACGGTTGATGTTGACCGCCGGGAAGACTCGCTTCTCGGCAATGCGCCGGTCCAGATGGATTTCGCTGTTACCCGTGCCTTTGAATTCCTCAAAGATCACGTCGTCCATCTTGGATCCCGTGTCCACCAGGGCCGTTGCGAGAATCGTGAGACTCCCGCCTTCCTCGATGTTGCGCGCCGCACCGAAGAAGCGCTTCGGGCGCTGCAGTGCATTCGCATCAACACCACCTGTCAGCACCTTGCCTGACGAAGGCACCACGGTGTTGTACGCACGTGCGAGACGAGTGATGGAGTCGAGCAGAATGACGACGTCCTTCTTGTGCTCCACCAGCCGCTTCGCCTTCTCGATGACCATTTCGGCCACCTGAACGTGGCGGGCCGCGGGCTCGTCGAACGTGCTCGACACAACCTCGCCCTTCACGGTGCGCTGCATCTCGGTCACTTCCTCCGGCCGCTCGTCGATCAGCAGCACAATGAGGATGACTTCGGGATGGTTGGAGGTAATGGCCGTCGCAATGTTTTGCAGCAGCATCGTCTTACCGGCTTTCGGCGGAGAGACGATCAGGCCGCGTTGTCCCTTGCCGATCGGCGCCACGAGGTCGATGGTGCGCGCAGTCAGGTCCTCGGTGGACCCGTTGCCGCGTTCGAGCTTCAAGCGCTTCGTGGGATGGAACGGTGTCAGATTCTCGAACAACACCTTGTTGCGCGAGCTTTCCGGCGAGTCGAGGTTGATCTCGCCCACCTTCAGCAGCGCAAAGTAGCGCTCGCCATCCTTAGGCGGACGAATCAGTCCGGAGATGGTGTCGCCGGTGCGCAGGTTGAATCGGCGGATCTGGCTGGGGCTGACATAGATGTCATCCGGGCCCGCCAGGTACGAGCCGTCAGCCGAGCGCAGGAAGCCGAAGCCGTCCTGCAGGATCTCGAGCACGCCGTCGCCGTAGATGTTCTCGCCGTTCCTCGCGTGTGCCTTGAGGATGGAGAAGATGATGTCCTGCTTGCGTGACCGGGCCACGCTTTCCAGGCCCATCGACTCCGCGAGCTTCACCAGTTCGTGAATCGGGCGGGACTTGAGCTCCGTCAGATTCATCGACGCCCGAGACTGCGTCAGCTCCGCCGGGCTGATGATCTCCGCATCGTCTGCGTCGAACATCTCCGGCTCGTGCATCATGTCATCGGGCCGGCCCCCACCGTTACCGTTGCTGTTGCCACGGTTTCCATCACGGTTGCCGCCGCCACCATGGCGCGGGCCTTTGTTGGGCCGATTACGGCCCTGATTACCAAGATAGCCTCTCACAGGTTACTGTCCAGAAATGCCGAGAGTTGGGATTTGGACACCGCTCCGACCTTCTGCGCTTCCACCGTGCCGTTCTTGAACAGGATCAGGGTAGGAATGCCGCGAATGCCGAATTTAGGCGGTGTCTGCGGGTTTTCATCGATATTCAGTTTCGCAATCTTGATGCGATCCTGATATTCGTTGGCGATCTCATCGAGAATCGGCGCAATCATCTTGCAGGGGCCACACCATTCGGCCCAGAAGTCCAGCAGCACGGGCTTTTCGGATTTCAGGACGTCCTGGGAAAAAGTGGCATCGGTGGTGTGCACAATGTGCGGGCTACTCACGCGGTTCAACCTCCGTCGAGTGCAGAGTGTGGGAAATGGGTTTAATGGGAGTAAAAAGGCTTTGGAGCTCTTGAGATATTTGAGCCGGGTTGGGCTTCAGGTTGGATCAGGCGGCCAATTGCATAGCGAAAGCCGTGCCAGAAACGCCCGTCAAACGGTTACACTAACTCGCGAGGTGAGTACGGAAACTCGAGCTTTCAGGGATATTGGCCCTTTTGGGGCCACCGGATATTTGCTGGCAGGTTCGGACCCCATTGGGGTTGCCAGGTAGTCCGCTGTCTTGAGAGCTTTGTAGCGCTTCCCAGGCTCATTTGCAAGGCCCGACCACCCAACCCATTCATGGTATAGAACTATTTGATGACTGATCCACACTCCAGCTCCCCGACTTTCGAATCCTTCGCCCTGGCGCCGCCCCTCATGCAGGGCATCCGCGATGCGGGCTTCACCTTCTGCACTCCAATCCAGGCACAGACACTGCCCCTGGCGCTCACCGGCCGGGATGTTGCCGGCCAGGCACAGACCGGCACGGGCAAGACCGCCGCGTTCCTGGTTGCGATGTATCAGGCGCTGCTGACGCGACCCGCGCCGAGCAGTCGCAATACGACCTCGATCCGCGCCCTGATCGTCGCGCCGACACGCGAGCTCGCGGTGCAGATCCACCACGACGCGGAAATTCTCGGCCGGCACTGCGGCTTCAGGCAGGCAGTCGTGTTTGGCGGCGTTGATTACGACAAGCAACGCCGGCAACTCGAAGAAGGCATCGATGTGCTCATTGGCACGCCCGGACGTCTCATCGACTACTTCAAGCAGCATGTCTTCGACATGCGCCATGCCCAGGTGCTGGTGCTCGATGAGGCCGACCGCATGTTCGATCTCGGCTTCATTGCGGATATCCGCTACCTGATGAGGCGCCTGCCACATCCGGAAAAGCGGCAGTCCATGCTGTTTTCAGCCACTTTGTCCCATCGGGTACTGGAGCTCGCCTACGAGCACATGAACAACCCGGAGCTCGTGCGCATCGAACCGGACAAAATGACCGCCGACCGGGTCCGGCAGATCATGTACTACCCCTCGATGGAGGAAAAGCTCCCGTTGCTGATCGGGCTGTTGCGCCAGTTTGAAGCGCGCCGCACGATGATTTTCGTCAACACCAAGCGCGTCGCGGAGCGCCTCGAGAGCACGCTGCGCGCAAACGGTCTGCATGCCCAGGCCCTCTCGGGTGATGTACCGCAAAACAAGCGGCTCAAGTTTCTACGTGACTTTCACAACGGCGAGCTGGCGGTACTGATTGCAACCGATGTTGCATCCCGGGGACTGCACATACCTGATGTCAGCCACGTGTTCAATTTCGATCTGCCTCAGGATGCGCCTGACTACGTTCACAGGATCGGACGAACGGCCCGAGCCGGCACCGACGGCGATGCCATCAGCTTCGCCTGCGAGGAGTACGCGGTCGCGCTTCCGGAAATCGAGTCCTACCTGGGCCACAAGATTCCGTCGGCACCGATCCCACCGGAGCTGTTGGCAACGGAAGTGATCGATGCACCGCCGGGTGAGCGTGGCTACAGCGCACGTCCACACAGGCCAGGTGGGCATCACCCGGGTCAGGGGCGCCGTCCTCCCTCAGGCGGACGGCGTCCGCGATCCAAGGGAGCCGGTGGCCGGGGCCGCTGAGGGCATGCCGACGGCACTAGCCGATCGCCGCCACCCCGTGCCCCGGATCGAGGTCAGTCACTGACTCCACCGCCGGGGTGTCACCGTAGTCTCGCGCGGGGCGCCACTGCCCGCCCCGTGCCGCAGATATGCGGCGTACGCCGCGAATCCATCGGATCCCCGCCGCCTGGGCAGCCCGCAGGACCGAAGGGCTATCGTCCACAAACAAGCTCCGCTGCAAATCGAACGGCTCCACGGCCCGCACCGCCCGCCAGAACTCAGGGCTCTCCTTGGGCACTTTGAAGACATGCGAGCTGATCGCAACGTCGAGATAGCCGCTTACGCCCGTCTGCTCGTCCTTGATTTTCAGCACCTGCGGGTGTGAGTTGGTGAGCAGCACCAGCCGCTTTCCCAAGCCCCGCAGCCGCTCCAGAAACAGCTGAGCGCCCGGCAGCCAGGCAACCCGATCCGCCTGGGTACGCTTCAAGGCGTGGATATCCAGCCCCAGCTCGCGGCTCCAGTAATCGATGCAATACCAGTTCATCATGCCTTCACATGCACGAAACCGCGGTGTCAGGTCAGCCTTGGCTTCCTCGACCGTGAGTGCCCGCGACGCGGCATATTCGATGGGAATGAAGTCGAGCCAGAAGTCGTTGTCGAACCCCAGGTCGAGCAACGTTCCGTCGAGATCGAGGAGAACCGTATCAATTTGGCTCCAATCCAGCTTTTCAACGGCATCATTCGAAATTGCAGCAGACATTTCGCGTATCATACCCGCCGCTTGACGCGGGCGCGGCAACGGGTCGCCGTGCTAAGCTAGTAAGCTAGGACGTGACGGCCGAGCCGTCCTGTAGTTTCGCCGTCGCCCGAAAAGCGGGCCGGCGGCCCAATCTGACGGGAGCCCGCGGGCTGCACCAGCCATGGCGGAAATCGAAGACAACGTCGATCGCGAGCTGTTCCGCAACATAGAGAAGTTGCGCGCCCTGCGTATCGAGCATCGAGATCTCGATGAGGTCATCGAGCGCCTCACCATGGACATCCATACCAACGAGCTGCAGTTGAAGCGCCTGAAAAAGCGCAAGCTGATGCTCAAGGATCAGATCACGCGCATGGAAAGTCAGTTGATCCCTGATATGAACGCGTGAACCCAAGTGGAGCCTGTTTCAATTGAATAGTGGTGATTCCGGCGTCATGAGCATCTTCATGCGCCTGACTTCCTTTCAGATCCTCACCGAAGTCATCGCCATCGCATGCGCCGGCCTGATCGCGTTGGCGGGCGCTCAATTCGTCAAGGCATGGCACAAGCGCAATGCCGGTGTTGGCCGCCCTGAGGGCTGGCAGACGGACGTCCAGGAAGGCACGGTCATCGTCGCGCCCTACCTCGTCGCCCTCATCGTGCTGTTGATCGTCCGGGCGATCTTAGGATCCTTACACGGCCATACCGCTGCAATCGACACCGCGCTGCAGCTGACAACAGCACTGGTGCTGGTCCGACTAGGCGTCTACCTCCTTCGCGTCATGATGGGGCCAGACTCCTGGATCCGAACGTGGGAAAACCGCATCACGCTGGCGCTCTGGCTGACGATGTCGTTTTCGCTCGTCGGCTGGCTCGATGTCGTCGAGAGCACGCTCAGCCACATCAACCTGATCCCCGGTAAATCCTTCAGCCTCTGGGCTCTGCTGAAGGGCGTGGTGATTGTGTCCGCGTTCGTCATCATCACGAGCCTCATTGCCCGCGCCTTGGAAAAGCGTGTGATGCGGGCGCAGCAACTGGCGGTGTCGACCCGGATCGGCATCTCCAAGTTCGCGTACTTCATCCTCGTCAGCATCGGCGCGATGCTGGGCATCAATCAGGCCGGCGTCGATGTCACCACCCTCAACGTTCTGACCGGTGCCATCGGTCTGGGACTGGGCTTCGGTCTGCAGGCCATTGCCAGCAACTTTGTCAGTGGCTTTGTGCTGTTGATCGACAAGTCCATCAAGCCGGGTGACGTCATCAGCTTCACGGGCCACACCGGCACCAGTACCGAGAACTTTGGCTGGGTGCAGGAACTGCGCGGGCGGTATGTCGTCGTCCGCGACCGCGACGGCGTGGAGACCCTGGTTCCGAATCAGAACCTCATCACCAACTCGGTCATCAACTGGAGCTACTCGGATCAGCGCGTGCGCATCCGCCTCCCGGTGGTGATCAGCTACGACGATGATCCCGAGTTTGCCCTGAAGCTTTTGTTTGATGCGGTAGCCAACCACCCGCGCATTCTCCACGACCCGCCCCCTGTGACCCGGCTGATGGCCTTCGAGGATTACGGAATGCGCATTGAAGTGCGCTTCTGGATCGCCGACCCCATGAACGGCGTCAACAATGTCCGGTCCGATGTGAATCGCGCGATCTGGCGCCTGTTCAAGGACAACGGCGTGAAGATCCCCGTCGCCCAACGGGAGCTGCGGATTCTCGAACCGAGTGCGCGGTTCATCAAACCGCCGCAGAAGACCGGGGTTGATCAGGATGACGATTGAGGTCACCCCCAGTGTTGTGATCCCCGACGGCGATCTCTCACTGACATTCGTCCGCGGCTCCGGCCCGGGCGGCCAGAACGTCAACAAGGTCGCGTCAGCCGTCCAGCTCCGCTTCGACCTCGCCGGCACCGCGGCGCTCTCCGACGCAGTAAAGTCGCGCCTCCGCGCCCTTGCGGGCCGCCGCCTGACCGACGACGACGCCATCCTCATCATCGCGCGCAACCACCGGACTCAAGAAGCCAACCGCCGCGAAGCTTCCGACCGCCTCTCCGACCTCATCCGCACCGCCCTGATCCCACCCAAACCCCGCAAGAAAACGAAGCCCACCTTCGCCTCCAAACAACGCCGCCTCGAAGGCAAGTCCCGTAAACAGCAAACCAAGGGCCTGCGCGGCAAAGTCCGCTGGGACTAGGAGATCTTCTTTGAGGTCACAAATTGTGACCTCAAACGCCGTTCGGCCCACGTTTCAAGGTGTTCGTCAGTTGGCGAATCTGGTTCAGAATTCCCACGATCGCCTGATCGTGTGTCTCGAGCTTGCGTTCGAGCAACTCCAACTTTTCAGCGAGCTCCTTATTGGAGGTAAGCAGCTCCCGCAACTTCACGAACGCCCTTACTACGTAAACGCTCACCTCCACCGCGCGCCCACTGTTGAGAACGGTGGCGACCATGATGGCACCGTGCTCAGTAAAGGCTAGCGGCAACTTGCGACGGCCGCCGCGACCGGGCTTTGATATTGCATTTTGCAACATCAAAGCTTCGTTCTCCGCCGGCGTGAGTTGGAACATGAAATCGCTTGGGAAACGCTCCAGGTTGCGGCGCACCTGCTGGTTCAGGCGCGCCGTCTCAACCCCATAAAGCTCAGCCAAATCGCCATCGAGCAGCACCCGATGTCCACGTAGCACCGAGATTACCTGAGTGATGCGCTCGATCCGCACGACGTCCAGTCTTTTGGACTTGCTCACAGTAGTTACTCCCTTAACGACAGTCGTCTGAAAATAAGCTTCGAATTTCAAACAAACAACGTGCTGTTAGTCGGAAAAACACCGAGAAACTCACGCCCGACGCTCGTTCTAACAGCGGGCGCAGTCGGGTCTACGCGGCAGCGGAGGCGGCTTTGGATTTCGCCGCGCGTGGCACTGAGCGAAGGCGGACGTCTAAACCGCACGCTGGTGCGGACGGTGGGCAGCGCACGCCTCGGTCGCCCTCTCCCGCATTCGGCCCGGCGTGGTCAGGTGGTTGCGAAAACCAGTCGACACGGAGAAACCGTGTGACAAAATGGTCACCAAAGGGAATCTGGAGCCATCAGATGTACGCATCCGCCCTCATGGCCTGCCTCCACCACGTGGCTGCATTCACCGTCGTGGGCGCCCTGATTGCCGAAGTGGTGTTGTTCAAACCACCGCTGACGGCCCCCCAGGCCCGCAAAATTCAGCGGGCGGACCAGATTTTCGGGGCCAGTGCCACAGCACTGCTGATCATCGGCTTGTTGCGCGTAAACTATTTCGAGAAAGGCGCGCACTACTATTTCAGCAACGACTTCTTTCTGACGAAGTTCTCACTCTTCATTCTGGCGGCCTTGATTTCCATCTACCCGACAGTGTTGTTCATCTCCTGGAACAAGGCACTGAAGCAAGGCGAAGTACCCACACTCACCCCACAGGCAGCCACCCGTGCGCGCATGTGCATGATGTTGGAAATGACCGCCATACTCGGCATCCTGTTGTGCGCGCCGTTCATGGCCCGCGGGATCGGCTCACACTGAGGCCCCGGCTCACTTCGCGGCTTCAGCCTGCATCAACGCCCACAGTTCCTCAACGTGGCGCCGATCAGTAGCCTCGCCACCGAAGGACACCCGCACCATCCACCGCCCATCCAGGATGGCCGGAGTGAGGAACGCCTTTCCTGACTCATTGATGCGCTTGACCCAGGCAAGCGTATGTTTGTCGAGCGCCTCGCCACTCAACCCCGCCGGCTCGTGCCGCACACAGACAGTTTGCAGCGGAACAGGAGCCACCCGCTTCCACAAAGGTGCCGCATCGACCTGCGAAGCAAACCACTTCGCGTAACCGAGGTCGCGCCGCAACCGCGCCTGCAACCCGCTGACACCCTGCTCCCGGATCAGAAACCAGAGCTTCAGCGCCCGGAACCGCCGCCCCAGCGGAATCCCCCAATCGCGGAAGTTTTTGACCTGCGAATCAGCCGCGGACCGCAGATAGCTCGGGTTCGTGGACATCACACGAATCAGATGCTCAGGATCACGCACGAAGTACGTGGAGCAATCAAACGAAGCGCCCAGCCACTTGTGAGGATTAGTCACAACAGAGTCGGCACCTTCGACGCCATCCCACAACGGACGGCACTCAGGAAGAATCATCGCCGAGCCCGCAAGCGCCGCATCAACGTGCATCCACAGCTTGTGCTCATGAGCGATCCTGGCGATCGCGGACAACGGATCGCAGGCCGTCGTAGCAGTCGACCCGGTGGTCGCCACCACAGCGCAAGGCATCAGCCCGATGGCAATGTCACTCTTCACCATCTGCGCCAGTGCATCGGGGCGCATGGAAAAGCGCTCATCAACCGGCACCGAGCGCACATACGTGCGACCGAAACCCGCCATCAGCGCCGCTTTATCAACAGAACTGTGACTCTGGCTCGACGCATACACGACCAGCGGATTTTGCTCGTCCTGCAAACCACCGCGCGTCGCCCCATGAGAAGTCGTCCGCTCGCGAGCGCAAATCAGCGCAACCAAAGCACCCGTGGAAGCAGTGTCCTGAATCACACCGCTCCAGGCGTTAGACAGCCCCAACATCTGCCGAAGCCAGTCGATGACGACCTCTTCAACCTCTGTCAATGCAGGGCTCGCCTGCCAGTTGAGGCCCAACTGCCCGAGCCCGGTACTGACATAGTCGCCCAACACCGCGGACAGCGAGCTGTTGGATGGGAAATAGGCAAAGAACCGCGGATCCAGCCACTGCGTGCAGGCGGGCACAATCACATTGTTGAGATCATTCAAAACGGCGTCAAAATGTTCCGGCTCGGGAGGAGGCACCGTTGGCAACGATCGACGAACCGTACCCGGCGCCACGTCGCGCAGCACCGGAAAATCACCGCGAGTCGCCTTCTCGCGGTAATCGGCAATCCAGTCAATCAACTCGTGACCGACCCGCCGGAATTCTTCAATGTCCATAGAAGGGCACTCTCATTCCAATGCCATCGCGCGTGGCGCGATCGTAAATAACACGCGCGGCAGCCATATCCTGCGCGGCGACCCCCAACGACTTGTAGACAGTGATGTCATCATTGCTCGTACGACCCACCACTGTTGCGTTCAACACTTCGCCAATTTCACCGAGAACGTGACTGTCGCTCACCAGCCCCGCCGCAATAGCATGCTTCAGCTCACCTGCCTCAGCCCGAGCCGAAACACGCGAATCGACGAAGAAACGCGAGACCGCGACAACATCGTTGTCGGCTTCACGAGCGGTCTGCTGGCTCGCCCCCACGAGATTCACATGGGCGCCCTTCCGCAGCCATGCGCCGTTCAGGATGGGCTCGCGCGACGAGGTCACAGTGCAGATGATGTCAGCACTCCTGACAGCCGCTTCCACAGACTCGCTGACCTCAACAGCCAATCGTAACCGAGACCCATGCTCCTGTGCGAAGGCCGCCGCCTTGGACGGCGTCCGTCCCCACACCCGAACAGACTTCAAAGTCCGCACCTGAGAAATCGCCTCCAGATGCGTAACAGCCTGCTCGCCCGTCCCGATGATCGCGAGATGCGCTGCATCATGCCGGGCCAACGCGCGGGTAGCCACGGCACTCGCGGCCGCGGTCCGGATGGCAGTCACTTCCCCTGCATCCATCACCGCCAGCGGAAAGCCGATTTCCGAGTCGAACAGCAGAACGAGTCCAACATGCGAGGACAACCCCAGCTTGGCGTTGTCAGGGAAAATCGTAATGATCTTCGTGCCCAGACCCTGAGGCTCCGCCAGATATCCGGGCATCACACCGAAAAAATTCCGACCGCCCGGAAGCTTCATCACCGTCCGCAAGGGCACGTCCGCCCGCCCACTCGACAGAGCGCGCATCGCCGTGTCTACCGCGTCAATGCAATCCGACATGCTCAATGCGCGCCTGACGTCCGCACTGCCGACGATCAAAAGCCCCTTATCCTCTTTCATGCTTCACCCTCAACTATGGGTAACCTGCAGAATGCTGTGCCGGATCTGCTCGCTGAGCACGAACTGCGCGTCCGCGGCGACACGCATGAGTACCTCATCGAACTCCAGCTTGCTTGCCGCCGACAAACGGATTACACCCCGTGAGCGCAACAGGTCAATGAAGTTCTCAAACATCGAGCGGTCGAAGAACTCCGGTGAATTCAGACCGTACAGCATCCCCATGCGCTGAGCCATGAGCTGGCAGCGCTCCTCCAGCGCATTCTGTGTGATCTCGCCGCTGCCGGCTTTCAGTAGAATGGCAATCGCCAGGTAATACCGCTCGATGGTCTGAATGGTCGCCTGGGCCACCAGCGACAGTTGCATCGCCTTTTCAGAGTTCGGGGGCGGCCGGCGCCACTCCGTCCGGTCAAAATCAGATTCGATCAGGCCCTGCCGCTCCAGGCAGACGAGCACCTGCATGACGACGTCCGCGAGCTCACTCTCATTCCAACGAAGGAACAATTCCGCGGCAATATAAGGGTAAATGCGCCATACCAGGCGTTGGATATCCTCGGTACGGACTGTTGCGTTACTGACAAACGCACAGGCCACCAGTGAGGGCATGGTAAACAGGTGCAGGACGTTGTTCCGATAGTACGTGGCCAGCACCGCACTCTCGTCGCTCATCCGCACAATATCCCCCAACGGATGAGCCTCCACCGAAACCACTTTCATGGACTGACCATAGGCCAGCATCTCGGCGGCCGACATCGACGTCACCGTCACCCGGTCGCTGTATGAAAAGGTGCGCAGCAGCTCGCGATACAGATCCATCTGCCGCAACAGGTCGGTCTTGGGAAGTGCCAGCCGCGGCGTCGCCAACAGAGTGATTGCCAGCAGATTGATCGGCGTGACCGCCGCGGCCGCATTGATGTGCCGCATGATGACCGAGGCCAGATCATCCACCGCCGATCCAACCCAGGGAACACGAGTGTCATCTTCAACGACCCGCGTGCGCCAATCCGGGTCATATCGCTCGAGCAGATCGTTGAGCCGGATCGGCTCGCCGAGATTCACGTGCACCTGGCCGAAGCGCTCCCGCAACTTGCGGAAGGCCCGGATGAGCCCGAGGATGCTTTCCTTCTCCTTCGGCTTACCCGACAACTCACCAATGTAGGTCGAACCCTCCACGATCCGCTCATACCCGAAGTACACCGGAATAAAGACGACGGGGCGCCCGGGATCACGTAGAAAGCTGCGTACGGTCATGGACAGCATGCCCGTCTTCGGCTGCAACAGCCGGCCGGTCCGACTGCGGCCGCCTTCAATGAAATACTCGATCGAGTGCCCGCGGGTCATGATCGCCGCGAGATATTTCATGAAGACCACGGTATACAACGCGTTACCGCGGAAACTGCGACGGATGAAGAACGCGCCGCCCTTTCTCAGGAAACGGCCGACGATCGGCAGGTTCAGGTTGATTCCCGCTGCGATGTGCGGAATCGCATAGCCGTGCACGTAAATCACGTACGACAGCAGCAGATAATCCATGTGGCTGCGATGGCAGGGAACATAGATGATCTCGTTCCCTTCGGCGGTCTGTTCCAGCGTCTCGACGTGGCCAAACACAACACCATCGTACAGACGGTTCCACAGCCGGGAGAGCGCCGCCTCCATGAAGCGGATGAACGCATGCGAATAGTTGGCGGCAATTTCCTCCGCGAACTGTTTCGCCTTCAACAGCGACTGCCGCCGCGTAATCTTCCTTTCGCGCATCTCCTGCGCCACAACCGCTCGCACCGCGCGTGTTCGTAACACGCGGTTGAGAATGGTCCGGCGATGCGAAAGATCAGGCCCGATGCGCGCCGAGCGCTGCTTCGCATACAACGTGCGCAAGGCCCGCGTAACGCGCCGACCGCGCACGGCCTCGCCAGCGTCGTCACCCATCAACGAACGCAGCGAAATGGGCTCGTCAAATTCAATCAACGTATTGCGCCCGTTGAACAGCACCTGCATCAGCTTGCGGGCCGTACTGGTGATCGCCCAGTCTTCAACCAACAGCAGCCGGAACCAGGAAGGTTCCTTCTGCGGCGCCCGCCCCCAGTACATGGCGACAGGCACCAGCTCAACATCCAGCTCCGGATTGGCGGCGAGGGCGGCAATCGTCTGTTGGAGCTGTGGCGGCGCGCGGCGATCGAGACGCTCGTCCCAGAAGCCCCGGGGACGGGTCAGATAGAAAAACGAGCGGAGATCCTTCAACCCGTGCAACAGCCGCTTCTGGGGCCGCGGCAGTCTGAGCTTTACACAGGCGTCCTGCAGAACGGCAAGGTCCGTGACGCTGCTGGTCTCGAGCACGTAACAAACCGGCTTGTCGCGATCACGGACATGCGAGACGGCCTCATCGGGCCGGACTTTGTATCGCACCCAGAGCGCGAGAAGGCGCCTCAACAACCAGCTTCGGGCTCGATCCATTTACTGAAAGGCAATAGCCGGAAGATCGAGCGCGATCAGGAAGTATTCGAACAGGTATTGAATGACGCGAATCTGGTTGTGCAGACGGTGGTCACCATCCACGAGGTGCAGCGCGGCCCGGTAGGACTGAGCGAAACGGACGCTGTGCTCAACCGGGATCACTTCGTCCTGCCAACCGTGGACGATGGACGTCGGACAGTCGAGGATTCCCTTCCGCAACTCGGGCAATCCTTCCATGTACAGCGCGGGAGCCATCAGGAATACACCTCGGGCATGTAAAAGCGATGCCGATGCTACTGCAACGTAACCGCCCATGCTCGAGCCCACGAGGACCAGATCGCCCGACAGCTCCTTGCAGAAGTCCACGAGCTTGGCCACCCGCGCCCGCGGCTCGTCGATGCCACGATAATCCACGGAATGGGCCTCATATCCCTCACTTCGGGCTACATCCGCCAACGCGGCAATCTTCCGCCCCCACGGACCACTTTCCTGGCCATGGGAGAAGACGACGTGGCGATTGACTACGGGCGCTTCCACAACAATTCGTCCAGGCTGAAACCCCAGGCAGACCACCGAAGAGTGCGAGAATAATGCAGGCAATGCCGTTCCGACGCCAAGATGACTGCACGGATTGAAAATAAATGAGCCCCGGTTGGCAATTCTGGATGGATCGCGGCGGAACATTCACTGACGTCATCGGGGTCTCCCCGGACGGCCAACTGCATGTGCGCAAGGTTTTATCGCAGACGAGCGGGGTGGATGACCCCGGGCTGAGAGGCGCTCGAGACATTTTGTCGACGTCCACCGACACAGTTGGCGCTGTCAAAGTGGGCACCACGGTTGCGACCAATGCCCTGCTCGAACGCAAAGGCGAGCCCGTCCTCCTGGTGACCACTCGTGGCTTCGGGGACGGCCTCAGGATCGGCTATCAGAACCGACCCGACATATTTGCGCGCCACATCGTCCTGTCAGACCGTCTGTACTCCTCAATCATCGAGGCTCGAGAAAGGATCGATGCCGTTGGGACGACCCTGACTCCACTGGACGGGACGAGCTTGCGTGAGGAGCTTCGGAGGGCGCGCCAGGCGGGGATGAAGGCTGTCGCCATCGTCTTCATGCATGGCTGGAAGTTTCCGCGGCACGAGCGCGAGGCCGCCACGATCGCCCGGGAGATCGGGTTTGAGGAAGTGTCCGTCTCGCATGAGCTGTCACCACTCGTACGCTACGTGGCAAGAGGTGACACCACGGTCCTGAATGCCTATCTCGCGCTGCCTCTGCGGCAGTATGTTTCCGGACTTCAGCGGGAGCTCCGCAACCTCGGCCCTGGCGCGCGCCTGGAGCTGATGCAAAGTAACGGCGGCCTCGCCGCCGCTGACAACTTTCATGCAATGTCGAGCATCCTGTCCGGTCCGGCCGGTGGGTTGATTGGCATGCAATGGATCGGCAACCAACTGGGCACGCCCCGGTTGGTGGGATTCGACATGGGCGGTACATCCACCGACGTGTCGCTCCTCGACGGTGAGCTGCCGCGGCGCTTCGAACACACAATCGCGGGCGTTCGCCTGCAGAGCCCCATGCTGGATGTCCACACGATTGCCGCGGGTGGAGGATCGATTCTCCACTTCATCGACGGTCGCTTCGCCGCTGGACCTGATTCAGCAGGCGCCGATCCGGGACCCGCGAGCTACGGCCGCGACGGCCCATTGACCTTGACCGACGTACAGGTGCTGTTGGGGCATCTGCGACCTGACACCCTGCCTGCTCTCTTCGGACACGACGGCCGCTCCCGAATCGACACCGAGGTGGTCGCCCTGAAGTTCGCCGCCCTCGCCGCGCAAATCAACGCACACACCGAGGCCGTCGCGGAGTCATTCCTGGCAGTGGCCGTTGAGGCCATGGCAAATGCAATCCGCCAGGTATCGACGCGTCAGGGTCTCGATGCCGCCGAGTTCACGCTGTTTTGTTTTGGCGGAGCCGCGGGCCAACATGCCTGCCGGGTTGCGAGTGCCGCGGGCATGCGAAAGCTGCTCGTGCATCCGTTGGCCAGTGTTCTGTCGGCATTCGGCATTGGTGTGGCCGACCGCCTCGCAATGCGGCGTGCCAGCCTGCGGCTGCCGCTTTCCGCGGAAGCTCTCATCGATGCATCCGATAAGCTCCACGAGCTGGAGCAACAGGCGCGCGAGGAGCTCGCCGCGTTTGCCAGTACGTCCGGTATTAGAACCGAACACTGGCTCGAGCTGCGCGCGGGTGACAGCGAGACGAGTTTGTCAGTCCCTGCCACCTCGTACCAGGAGGTGCTCGCGGCGTTCTCGGCAATGCATCTGAAGCGGTTCAGCTTCGCCGCCGCGGAGCGCAGCGTTGTTATTGAAGCCGTGCGCGTGGAGGTGCGAATGCCCTCGATCGACGCAATCTCGCTGCGCATGCCGCAGGAAAAACAGCAAAGCGAGCTGCCGGCGAAAGTGCGTGCCTGGTTTGACGGCTGGGTTGAGGTACCGTTGATTCGAAGCAGCGCGCTGAGGGGCGAAATCATCGGCCCCGCGCTGATCGTCGATTCCAACTCAACCGTTGTGCTCGAGCGTGGCTGGAAGGCGCGACGCCTCCCGGGCGGCGAGCTGATGTTGGAGACGGGCGCCGATCAGTACGCCGCCGAGGCGGCCCACGCTGCTGCGGCCAACCCGGCCCACACTGCCGCCGACCCGGCGCGCATCGAGATCTTCAACAACCTGTTCATGCACATCGCGGAACAGATGGGCGAGGTCCTCAAAGCCACCGCGCAATCGGTCAACATCAAGGAGCGCCTCGACTACTCCTGCGCGCTGTTTGACGGGAAAGGCGGCCTGGTCGCGAATGCGCCGCACATGCCGGTCCACCTGGGCTCCATGGGCGCCAGCGTGCGCGCGGTAATGAAAGCCCAAAAGATGCGTCCTGGCGATTCGTGGCTGTTGAACAGCCCTTATCACGGCGGCACACACCTCCCGGACATGACGGTCGTTACGCCGGTTTTCCTCGACGGCGATGAACCCGACTTCTTCGTGGCCTCACGCGCCCACCATGCCGACATCGGGGGGACAACCCCCGGCTCAATGCCTCCCTTCAGTCAAACGATTGACGAAGAGGGAGTGCTCTTTGAATGTTTTTCACTCGTCGGCGCCGGTGTACTTCGTGAACGCGAGTTGCGGGCTGAGCTCCTCTCGGCACGTTACCCGGCCCGGAATCCCGATCAGAACGTTGCCGACCTCCAGGCACAACTGGCCGCAAACGCCCGTGGGATTGCCGAGATTGAGCGTGCTGTTCAGCGGCACACCCTCCCGGTTGTCCGCGACTTCATGCGACACGTTCAGGACAACGCGGCACTGAGTGTGCGCAACGCCATTGGCAATCTGCAGCCCGGAGAGTTTCGGTACGAGATGGACAATGGGGGTGTCATTGCCGTCCGCATTGATATCGATAAGAGCTCGCGAAACGCTCGCGTGGATTTCACGGGCACTTCCGCCCAGGACCGTCACAACTTCAACGCACCCCGCGCCGTCTGTCTGGCAGCGGTTCTGTACGTATTCCGCACGCTCATCGACCGCCCCATCCCGCTCAATGAAGGCTGCCTCGAGCCTCTGGAAGTGATCATTCCGGCGGACTCACTGTTGGATCCCTCTCCTCCCGCCGCGGTGGCAGCCGGCAACGTTGAGACCTCGCAATGCATTGTGGATGCGTTGTACGGAGCACTGGGAATACTGGCGGCCTCCCAGGGCACCATGAACAACCTGACATTCGGAGACGCGCGGCTGCAGTACTACGAGACCATCGCCGGGGGTGCCGGCGCCGGTCCCGGGTTTGACGGCTGCGATGCCGTGCAGACACACATGACCAACTCGAGGCTCACCGACCCCGAGATCCTCGAGGCCAAATTCCCGGTGCTGGTGCGCGAGTTTTCGATCCGGCGGGGTTCGGGCGGCCCGGGTCGCCATCGAGGCGGCGACGGCACGGTGAGAAAGTTGGAGTTCCGGGCGCCGATGTCCGGCGCGCTGTTGGCCAATCACCGGCGCATCGCGCCCTTCGGAGCCAAGGGCGGTGCTGCAGCTACGCCCGGAGCAGGTTCGATTCAAAGAGTGTCGGGCGCCGTCGAGCACCTGCAGGCGACTGCGCGTTTCGACGTGGAACCGGGCGATCAACTCACGATCGAGACGCCGGGCGGCGGAGGCTATGGGGGGCTGCGCGCCCCGCTTTTTAGTCAAACAGGAGGCTAGCCGCGCAGGATCGCCGTCTCGATCTCCCACTCGACCCGGTTACGGGAAGTCTGCAGGCGATTGACCGATACGGGCCGGACGCGGCTCCCTCCTGCGTGGTGCGTCACCATCCACGTGTCGAATTCGCCGGGCTTGCTGGTGGCGAAGCCGTACAGCAGATTGAATTTTCCTTCCGCCACCGTCTGGACACGGTTTACGCGATCGTCGGCAATCGCAAAATGACTCTCGTCCGCAGAAGTGCCGATGAAGGCACCCTGCTCGGCGAGCGCCTCCAGAAACGCATCCACCTGCTGCCGGGCGCGCTCCCACGTCGAGGGAATGTTCGGCTCCAACAAAACCCATCGCGTCCCCTGCTCGATGCTCGACGCAACAAACAGTGCGAGACGGCGCGCGGCCAGATACTTCCAATCGGACGCCCCGCTGCTGCCCGAGGCCAGCGTCCGCGGGCTCAGCCCCTGTCGAACACTCGACCGGGAGGAAACCAGTGTATTGACCCCCGCCTGAGACAGGCGAACCCGCTCCTGATCAGACACAACTGCCGCTGGACGCAATCCGGGCCGTAGGAATGACTCTTCGGTCTCGAGAGCCGACCAGACAGGCGAGACTTCGTCGGAGCGAGCAATCATTCCGGCCGCCGCGCCACAGGACGCAAACGTCTCCGCTTTTCCGCGAAGCCGATCGAACGACTGGACCCGCGGGAAGTACATGACGGCGTTATCGCTGCGGAAAGGCCAATTGCGCAGAGCATCCAGCGCCGTCTTCGCCGAGATCCAGGTGGACGGCGGATCGACGAGCAGAACCGCATTGCGCTCCCGGCAGAATTTCGCCGCCACGAGCAGGGTGCTCAAACCGACGTCGTGCTCTCTCGCCAACGGCGGGATACACAACAAGTTGAAAACGGGCGTCGCCTTCAGAGCGAACATGCCCGTGTTCTCGACAGCGGACCCGATGACGTCGTAGTCGGTCAATGGAGCACCGTCGTCGCCATCGGGATTGGAAACCGCATAACCAATCGCCGAGCGGCTTCCACCCAGGGCAGAGCGCTCAGGCCGTTGAACCGGGACGGGACCTTGGACCCGGGCGAGATGCGACTCGAGCAGGACGTTGGAAACGAATCGGTCAGAGGCTGCGAGGACGGTGAGTCGGCGGAAGATCTCCTGGTCTTCGATCAGCTCGGATCCCGCGGAGCGGACCCGTTGCAGAACCAGATTGAAGGAATCTGTTTCCTTCTCGGGAATTCCATCGTAGTCGACAGACGCTCGGAGAAACTCCCGCGAGCCAGGATTGACGCCGATGAGGCGGATCCTCGAAGACCCCGCCGGCAAAGTTAAACTCGGAGGCCGAGCGCCGTTTACGACGCGTACGACATACGCACGACGTCCACCGTTCTCAAAGAAATGATCAACGGCGTATGACAACGGAGCCGGCTGCCAGAGCCCACCAAAGACGTGTTGAAAGTCGGAGAAACTGGCGACGGGAACCGGTCGGTTGATCGGTCCTTTCAGGGTACGGCCGACAAACGCAGCGACGCCGGTAGGGACGCGCCCGATTGGAAGGAGCGCGCGCTCTCTTGTTACGTCTTCGAGACCGGACGTTCGGCTATCAGCCGGCGCCAAGTTGTTATCCCCTGTTGCGTCGCGGGGGACTCTAGCATAGGCGTGTTAACTAGTCGTCAGAATCGGCGTTGTGCGCCGCCGTCTGAGTCAGGTGGGCGGCGCAGCGTTGGTGCGCAATGCAGCAGCAGTACTGCTAGTTGGCGCTGCACTACTGCTAGTGCGCTCCGCAGTGTCGGAAGATTTTTCAGTTGTCCGCTTAACATCTTCCTCACGCGCGCGCTCGAGATCGTCCCGCTTGCGAGCGATCTCGGCGAGCATGATCTGCAGCCATTCGGATAACGCGGCCATCGGGTTACTTCGCCTCCGGTTCTGCCGCGCCTTCTTCACCGGCGGGTTTATTCAGCGCCGGATCGCGCCTGCCGTTGCCGGCCGGACGTGTCAGAGCAGGATCGCCTTTTGTCCCGGGCGGTCCGGGCGCAGCCGCACCCGGGTCGGGCGGTTGCATGTCGGAAATAACCTGGCGGAAAGTCCCTTCATCCATGGGGAGGTCCGTCGTGCCATCCCAGGTGGAGCCTTCGGGAATGGCGTTCTGGACTTTGGATGCGGCGGCCAGCACTTGCTCGACACTGCCATCGGACCGGGTGATCGGCACGGCAATGCCACGCGGCTCGTGCGCGAGGTGCGAGACCAGCTCCCAGTCCACCTGCTCATTGTGGCTCTTGAGCTGCTTCTGCAACGTGGCGGCCAGTGACTTGTTGATCAGCTTCTTCTGGGCCTTCTTCCAGTCGCGCGGATCGTCCTCGAGCACGTCGAAGGTCTGCATGTAGAGCTGCCCGTCCTTCCACCCGAAGACAAACGGTTGGTTGACCACGCGCACCTGCGTGCCGACGGGCACCATGTCAAAAAGCTGTGCGATGTCTTCCGGATACAGCCGGATGCAACCATGACTCGAGCGCAAGCCCACGCCCGCCGGCTTGTTGGTCCCATGGATCAGGTAGCTCGGCCACTCGAGGTAGAACGCATGCTTGCCGAGCGGATTGTCGGGACCGGGCCCGATGACCTTGTCGAGAATCTCGCCGTTTTCCTTGTGCTCCTTGAGCACGGAAACAGGCACGCGCCACGTCGGATCCTTCTGCCGGCGGACAATTTTCGTAACACCCTCGGGGGTTTTCCAACCCACCTTGCCGATGCCGATCGGATGGGTGATGACTTCCTGCGGCTCGCCCTTTTTGGGCTTCGGGAAATAGAACAGGCGCATCGCTGCGATGTTCACCACGATCCCTTCGTGCGGAGCATTCGGAAGTATGTATTGCGTGGGGACGACGATTTCCTTATCGGCGCCCGGCAGCCAGGGATCCACCTTCGGATTGGAGCGGAGGATTTCCTCGTAGCCGACATTGAAGCGGCGCGCGATGTCCGTGAGCGTGTCGTCCTTCGAGGTGTTCGTGAGCTGCACCGAGCCCACGATTTCCTCACCTGGAACCAGCTCGAAACGCTGTGTCTGCGAAGGCAACGCCACCACAGGGGTAGGCGGCGGCGGGGGCGGCGGGGGCGGTTCTTTTTCGCGGTGCTGGAAAATCGAGCAGCCTACAACGAGGGTACAGAAAGCCGCCGCGGCGGTCGCGCGGAGCGCAGTGGGTACTGACATCATGGTCTTTGGATTATGGCACGCTAAAGAAGCACGGGCTGATTGGGCAATTCATCGGCATCCCGGCGGCGACCGGGGAAATGCCGGGCCAGCAATCTCCCTATTCCATAAACCCCCGCCACTGAACCCTCACTGAAACGGCCGGCCCGGTAGTGGCTTTCCATCTCGCGACAGATGCCGTCCCACTCCGACTGGGAAATGCGTGCGGCAATTCCCCGGTCGGCAACGATTTCGACCACGCGGTCAGCCAGCAGCAGATAGATCAGGACGCCGTTGTTCTGCGCGGTATCCCAGACACCGAGCTGCCCGAACACCTGCATGGCACGACGGCGGGGCGACAGGTCCTCCACGAGCTCGGCCATATCCAGCGCGGTCTCGACCGCAAAACGAATTTCCCCGGCATGGTCCGCTTCCGTTTCACGGATGGCGGCCTCAATGGCGCCGAGCACTCGCGGGCCGAAGCGACGCCGCGTGCTCCAGCGAGTCGCAAAGACATGACGCAGAAATCGAGTTGCATTCATGTGCGCTCAACCCACCCGCTCACCAGCGGCCCGAGGCGCCGCCCCCGTTGAAATTCCCGCCACCGCCCCTGAATCCGCCGCCGACACTGCCGGATCCTCCGCGCCACGACCCGCCGCTGCCACTGCCGAAGCCGCCGCCCCATCCGCCCGTGCGCGGATAGCTCGACCACATCCCGCCCCCGGAAAAGCCCGAGATCAGCGCAAACAGGAACGCGAGGACTGCGGCCACCAGCGCCACAAAAAGCGACTGGCCGGCGAAGTAAACCAACCCGCCGGACACGACGCCGGCTATCAACGCGCCGAGCCCTCGGCCAAACATCGAGCGCAGCACGACGGAACCGAAGAACACGGCGACAAACAGAAACGGCACGAGGTGCGAGATGTTCTTTTCTGAAGCACCCTGCCACTCGAGGTCCGGCGGCGGCAGCGGCTCACCGTCGGCGATGCGGATCATCTGGTCGAGTCCGGCATTGATGCCACCGTAAAAATCACCCTGCCGGAACAGCGGCACGATGGTGTCGGAAATGATCCGATGAGCCGTGAGGTCGGTCAGCGCTCCCTCCAGCCCCCGACCCACTTCGATGCGCAGCTCGCGGTCGTTCTTCGCGACAATCAACAAAGCGCCGTCGTTGATCTTCGCGCGCCCCAGCTTCCAGTTGTGGGCCACGCGATACGAGTAGTTGACGATGTCCTCGGGATCGGTGGTGGCGACAACCAACACGACGATCTGGGAACCCTTGCGGGCCTCGAAGGCCGCGAGTTTGTCCTCGAGGGTCGCCTGCTGCTCAGCCGTGAGGGTGCCGGTGAGGTCGTTGACCCGCCCGGTGAGCTTGGGGAGCGGTTGCTGTTGGGTTTGGGCGAAGACCGGCGCTACGGCCAGGCCGAGGACCAGCCACGCCAGGGCCAACAGGTTTCGCAGGCGGCGCACGGTTACTTGGGCGCGGACGGGGACGGCGTCGGCGAGCCGAAGTCCACGCTGGGTGGCGTTGAAATCGTCTGCTCGTTGGCCACCGAGAAGTTCGGCTTCAACTGGAAATCAAACAACTTCGCCGTGAGCAGATTCGGCAGGGCCCGCGCAGTGGTGTTGTAGGCCTGCACGGATTCGATGTACTTCTGCCGCGCCACGGTGATGCGGTTTTCCGTGCCTTCGAGCTGCACCTGCAGGTCGCGGAAATTCTCATTCGATTTCAGGTCCGGGTAGGCCTCGGCCACCGCGATCAGCTGCTTGACCGACGCGGCGAGCTGCGCCTGCACTTGCTGGAACCTGGCGAAGGCATCCGGGTTATTGAGCAGCTCCGGGGTGAGCTGCACCGAGCTTGCCGCCTTGGCGCGCTCAGCGGTCACCCGAATGAGGACCTGCTGCTCCTGGTTGGCATACCCCTGCACCACCTTGACCAGATTGGGGATGAGGTCGGCTCGTCGCTGATACTGGTTCAGCACTTCGGACCACGCCGCCTTCACCTCCTCGTCCTGCCGGGTCAGGGAGCTATAGCCACATCCCGACATTAAAAACGTCAGAACTGCGACGCAGGCCAGGCACCAGGCACGCATGGAAATCTCCTTACGGATTCTTTTGATTTCAAGTACTTGAGGGACCGGAAAACAGGCCCACGCCGCAGGATTGTCACATGTGCGCGCGCGGTGCGGTATTCAATCACAGACGCGACCTAGGTCTTCAAGCAGCATGGGGGCCACGTTTCCTGGAGCGCGTGCCGCATGTCGGGCACCTATAACTACTGCCTCGTCCTACTGTCCATTCTCGTCGCGTTCGTCGTGTCCCATACCGCCCTTCGGCTGGCGGCCCG
>Ga0207641_10000354_pt1 | contig 54823 bp, 38 predicted proteins | sample KBSSwiS62_FD_184306 | JGI IMG/M metagenome (GOLD analysis project Ga0207641, IMG submission 184306) | Switchgrass rhizosphere microbial communities from Kellogg Biological Station, Michigan, USA - KBS Switchgrass S6-2 (SPAdes) (version 2) | ecosystem: Host-associated > Plants > Roots >...
TGGCTCCTCTCTGGAGACTTCCGCTCACGTTTCACGGAATTCCTGACCGCTGATGGGGAGAAATCGTGGCGGCAGCGTGAAGAGGAGTTCCAGCCTCGAACGCTGTCCAAGGCGGTCCTGCTCGCGAAATGGAGCGAGGGATGGGAGGTGCTGCTGGACGCGTTGTCGGCTCTCACAGACGATCAGCTGCACCGTACGGTCACCATTCGTCGTCAGCCGCTGGAAGTCATCGAGGCGCTGCAGCGCTCGCTCGCGCACGCCAGCTACCACGTGGGTCAGATCGTGTACATCGCGAAATCGTTGAGCGGCGACAACTGGAGGTACCTCAGCATCCCTCCAGGCAAGTCGGACGCCTACAACCAGGCTCCGGAAAACGATAGGGCGGGTTCGCACGCGGCCGTGCTGTCCAAGCCTGCGACTCGAGCCTAAGATGTTCACACTCGATCGCGTCGTGCCGTGGGGCCGATCGTTCGACGAATACCGGCACATGTTTGCGTTGTCCGAGATCGATCTGGGAGCGCGCATCCTGGGATGCGCGGACGGACCAGCTGGTTTCAACGCCGAAGCTACGCGCAGCGGCGCCACTGTCGTGTCATGCGATCCTCTGTATGGAGCGGACTCGAGTCAGATTCGACAGCGGATCGAGGCGACATTCGACGAGGTCCTCGACCAGACGCGTCGAAACGCCGACGAGTTCGTGTGGGAGAGCATCACGTCCGTCGACGAGCTCGCGGTCCTGCGCAAGTCAGCAATGGAGGCGTTTCTGGCGGACTACGATCAGGGCAAGGCCGCCGGGCGGTACGTCGAGGGCGAGCTTCCGGCGCTGCCGTTTCCGAACCGGTCATTCGACATCGCTGTTTGTTCGCACTTCCTGTTCCTGTACTCGGATCAGTTGGGCGAGGCGTTCCATGTGAAGGCCGTGCACGATCTCTGTCGCGTGGCCCTGGAGGTTCGCATCTTTCCGCTGCTGGCATTGGGCAGCCGGCCCTCCCCGTACGTCGATATGCTTGTGGAAGCTGCCCGGAATTCCGGTTGCGACGTGTCGATCGAAATGGTTCCCTACGAGTTTCAACGCGGCGGCAATCAGATGATGCGAATCCGAGGATGAATCCCATGCGACGATTAATCGAGCGCCTCTTGACGGTCCTGGGACTTCGGCGTGGGCATCCGCCGCCTGGAGGACAACGGCGCGATCCCTATGCGTGGCGGCCGGTGCCGCGGCGGTCGCCGCCCAAGAGCCGCAGCGGCGCAGTGGCCGTCGCGGAGCCAGACGAGTAGGATTCAGGTGTGATGAACCGGCGCGAGGCGCTCAAAGCCGGATTGGTCACGCTCAGTGCGCTGAGTGGGGTCGGATACGGTATCCGACCCCTCGGTCGCGGTCGCCGGGGTCGGATACCGTATCCGACCCCAGCCGGTGCGTCGGTCTCGACCCTCATCGGTACGGGTTCGCCGGGCTACTCCGATCGCGAAGTTAACAACCCGTACGGCCTGGTGATCGGGCCCGATCGGGCGCTGTACTTCTGCGATTTGGACAATCAGCGGATCCGTCGCCTCGATCCGGTTTCGCGTCAGACCAGGACGATTGCTGGCGACGGCCGGAAGGCCTACAGCGGTGATGGAGGTGCGGCGACGGCGGCGTCGCTGAACATGCCGCATGAAATTCAGTTCGACGCGGCCGGTCATCTCTATATCGCCGAGCGCGACAACCATGTCATCCGTAAAGTCGATGGCCGGACCGGGATCATCTCGACCTTCGCGGGTACGGGCGTCGCGGGGTTCTCGGGTGACGGCGGGCCGGCGGCGAGCGCGCAGCTGCGCCAGCCTCACAGCATCGCCATCGATTCGAAGGGGCACCTGCTGATCTGCGACATTGGCAATCACCGGATCCGGAGTGTCGATCTCTCGACAGCGCGGATCGAGACGTTCGGTGGCACGGGCGAACGGCAGCCGACGCCTGATGGCGCGCCGTTGAGTGGCACACCGTTGAACGGACCGCGAACCATTGCCGTCGACGCGGAGGGTCACCTCTTCCTCGCGCTTCGCGAAGGGAACGCCATCTATCGCATCGATCGCGACAGCGGTCGCATGCGTCACGTCGCGGGCACGGGTCAACAGGGCTACTCCGGTGACGGCGGCCCCGGCCCGCGTGCGGCGCTGGCCGGTCCAAAAGGGCTGTCCTGCGCGAGCGGCAGCGTCTACGTGGCGGACACCGAAAACCACGTCGTTCGACGAATCGACCTCGGCAGCGGCATCATTACGACGGTGCTCGGTACGGGCCGTCGGGGTGACGGGCCGGAGCCGGATCCGCTGCAATGCGCGTTGTCCCGACCGCACGGTGTCCTTGCCGCCGGCGGCGTCCTCTACGTCGGCGACAGCGAGGCACACCGTATTCGCGTGTTGAGCTGATGGAGGCTTCCATGACTCATCGTCTCCTGAACGTGGGTGCCGCGGCGATCGCGATCGTCGGCGCGATCGTCCCGCTTGCCGTCAGTGCCCAGCAGCCGGAAATCGCCATCGCCGTCGCCTTCACCGAAGGGCCAACGGTTGATCGGGACGGGAACGTCTACTTCACCGAGATGGTCGCGCAGCGCATCATGAAACTGAGCGCCAAAGGCGTCCTGACCACGTTTCGCGAGAGCAGCAACGGGGCGAATGGCTTACTGATCGACCCGCAGGGCCGTCTCGTCGCCTGTGAAGGGGCCGAATCGCAGCGGACCGGCGTGCTGATCAAGAACAAGCCGCAGGTGACCCGCACGGACCTACGGACGGGAAAAGTGGAGGTCCTCGCCGACAACTACCAGGGCAAGCCGTTCGTCGGCCCGAACGATGTGACGATCGACGGCAAAGGCCGTTTGTACTTCACCGATCTGACCGGTGGGGCTGTCTATCGGATTGACGGTCCCGGCCAGCTCACGCGCATTCTCGCGACCCCTGACATCCAGCGGCCGAACGGCATTCAGATTTCACCTGACGACAAGCTGTTGTATCTGATAGAGGCGAACGGAGCAGCGGGCGGTGCCCGCATGATTCGCGCCTACGACCTGCATCCCGACGGCACGGTCGGCAACATGCGGGTGCACTACAACTTCTATCCGGGGCGCAGCGCCGACGGCATGAGCATCGACGCGCAGGGCAACCTGTATGCGTCCGCCGGGATGAACCAGCTGCGAGGCACCTCGGAAACGCTCGACACGAAAACCGGCGTCTATGTGATCTCGCCGCAAGGCAAGCTGCTCAAGTTCATCCCGATTCCCGAGGACTTCATCACCAACAACGCCTTCGGCGGTCCGGACATGAAGACGCTGTACGTGACGGCCGGCAAGACGCTCTACAAGGTGCGGACGGACGTTGCCGGACTTCCACGTTAACGACGTGGCGCCAATCAGAGGGAGTCGAATGGGATGAGCGACGTGATGCGCGTGCCTCGACGCCTCGGCTTCCTGGTTCTCGCCGGTCTGCTCGTGGCCACCGCTGCCACGGCCGACGAGATCAAGGTCGTCACGTCGGGCGCCTTTACGGCGGCGTATCTGGAACTCGTTCCGCAATTCGAGCGCGCCACCGGCCACACGGTCGTGACCGCGTTCGGCCCGTCGATGGGCAGCTCTCCCGACGCGATTCCAAACCGGCTGCGGCGGGGCGATGCGATCGACGTCGTGATTCTCGCGGCGTCTGCGCTCGACGGACTGATCGCGGACGGCAAAGTCGTTCGCGGCAGCCGTGTCGACCTCGTCCGCTCGAGCATCGGCATGGCGGTGCGATCCGGCGCGCCGAAGCCCGACATCAGCACGCTCGAGGCGTTCACGAAGACATTGATGGGGGCGAGGTCGATCGCCTTCTCATCGAGTGCGAGCGGCGTCTACTTCTTCTCGGAGCTGTTTCCCCGGCTTGGCATCACCGACGCGATTCGCGCCAAGAGCCGGATGGTCGACAGCGGACCCGCCGGCGCGCTCGTCGCGCGCGGCGAAGCCGAGATCGCCTTCCAGCAGATCAGCGAGCTGCTTCCGGTCGCAGGCATCGATTACGTCGGCCCGTTGCCAAAGGAGGCACAGCGCGTGACCGTATTCGCCGCAGGAATCGCGGTGGGGGCGCGGGCTTCCGCGGCGGCCAAAGCGCTCCTCGAGTTCCTGGCGTCTCCGGCCGCTGACGGCGCGATCAGGAAGAGCGGCCTGGAGCCGGCACGAGGTGGCACGGTGTCGGAGTTCGTGTTCGAGCGCGCGCCGTTTGCCAGCGCGCACGCCTCGACGATCGTCGAGACCCGCGAAGGACTCGCCGCCGCATGGTTTGGCGGAACGCGCGAAGGAGCGGCGGACGTCGGCATCTGGATCTCGCGGCGCATAGCCGGAAGGTGGACCACTCCAATCGAGGTTGCAACAGGCGTTCAGGCCGACGGCACCCGGCACCCCTGCTGGAATCCGGTTCTGTTCCGGATGCCTGACGCCTCACTCGCCCTGTTCTACAAGGTCGGGCCGTCGCCGCAAACCTGGTGGGGAATGGTGCGGACATCTCGCGATGACGGGCGCACGTGGAGCGAGGCGACACGGCTGCCGGACGGCATTCTCGGGCCGATCAAAAACAAACCCGTGCGGCTTGCCGACGGCGTTATTCTCGCGCCCAGCAGTACAGAATCCCCCGATCGTCCGAGCCGCTGGCGCGTGCACTTCGAGCGCAGCGGTGACGGCGGCCGTACCTGGACCACGTCCTCGGCGGGCGGTCTCGCTGACGGCCACGACATCGACGCGATCCAACCGAGTATCCTGATCCACCCCGGTGGGCGGCTGGAGGCGGTCGGCCGCACACGCGCCGGACGTCTGTTCGAGACCTGGTCGGCCGACGCCGGAAAAACCTGGACGCCGATGACGCTGGCCGCGCTGCCGAATCCGAACTCGGGGATCGATGCCGTGACGTTGCGCGACGGACGTCACCTGATCGTGTACAACCACACCGATCGCGGTCGTTCACCGCTCAACGTGGCCCTGTCGCTCGACGGCAAAACGTGGCAGGCGGCGCTCGTGCTCGAGAGCGAGCCGGGCGAATACTCGTACCCGGCAGTCATCGAGACGTCTGACGGGCTCGTCCACATCACCTATACCTGGAAACGACAGCGCATCAAGCACGTCCTGATCGACCCGGCGGAATTGAAGTCCGTGCCGATGACAAACGGGACGTGGCCCACCGGGCAGCCCTGACCACCTCGCCAAGGCGACGGTGGTCCGCCGTAGCTTCATCGAAAGCGGGAGGGCTGCGCTACGAGTGTAAGATGTCGCCGTGCGTTTTGCGGTTTCCTGCTCTGTCGCGGTCCTGAGCGCTGTCGCGCTCTCTGTTTCTCTCGCCAGTCAACCGGCGTCCGTGCGTGGACCGGGCCCGGTCGCCATTGTCGGCGCACGCCTCATCGACGGCACCGGCGGTGCGCCCCTCGACGATTCAGTGGTCATCGTGGAAGGCGATCGGATTCGTCGCGCGGGACCGCGTGCGCGCGTGGCGATTCCGAACGGCATCGAGAGCGTGGACGCCCGCGGCAAGGTCCTCTTGCCGGGATTGGTCGATGTCCACTGCCATATCAACCAGCCGCCGGAGGACATGAAGCGGTACTGGATCGCGCAGCTGCGGTGGGGTGTGACAACCATGCGGTCGGCGGGCAACGACAAGCCGGAGACGGTTCCGCTCTTTCGTCAGACGCGAAGCCAGGCGTTTCTTTCGCCGCGTGCCTACACCGCCGGCCAGGGTTTCAACGTCAGCGGTCCCTATCCAGGCGCGCCGACGTTCAAGCCGACGACGCCCGACGAAGCGCGCGCAAACGTCCGGAACCTGAAAGCGCAGCAGGTCGACTTCATCAAGATCTGGATGACCAACCCGAAGTTTCCGCCGGATGTGATCGCCGCGATTGTCGACGAGGGAAAGAAGCAGGGGATACCGGTCACCTCGCATGTCACCGACGTCGCCAGCCTGCACCAGTTGGCCGATCTGGGTGTGACCGACTTCCTCCACAACCCGATCGATCAGCCGGTCAATGCCGAGCTGATCGCGTATGCGAAGGCGAAGAAGCTGACCTTCGCTCCCACGCTGGCCAACATCGAGTCGCGCTGGTTCTATTACGAGCACCCGGACATCCTCAAACTCCCCGTGCTGCAGGATGCCCTGTATCCACGCGGCCGGCAAATGCTGACGGACGCAGACCGGAAGGCGCAGACCCTTTCGGCTGCGGATTTCGCGGAGCGGAAGGCGCGGATGCGCGAACAGAGCTATCCCTTCATCAAGGCGATGTCCGGCGCCGGTGTGAGAATCGTGACCGGCACCGATTGCGGCGCCGAGGCGTCGCAGGTGACTCCCTTCGGGCACGCCACCCATCGCGAAATCCAGATGTTCGTCGAGGCAGGTATGGCGCCGCTTGCGGCCATCCGCGCCGCGACGCTCGATGCCGCGCGCGTGCTCACCAGGTCGGAGGATCCAGAGTACGGGTCGATTCGCGTTGGTAAGGCCGCCGATCTCATGTTGCTGGACGCCGATCCCACTGTCGACATCAACAACACGATCAAGATCAGTAAGGTGATGCGCGCCGGTCAGTGGGTATACTGACGCGCGTTCGAAGCCGTGGATCCCCGGATTTCGGGATCCGCTAGAACGACGAAAGGTGGGCTGCGATGCTGCGCAGGCTTCTTCGGATCGTTCCGCCCGTGGTCGTGTTCGCGTGCGTGATGTTCTCGGCCGGCAGCGCATGGGCTCAAGCCTCGATTGTCGGCCTCGTGAAGGACGAGTCCGGCGCTGTGCTGCCGGGCGTTACCGTGGAGGCCGCCAGTCCCGTGCTCATCGAGGGCGTGAAGGCGGTTGCGACAGACGACCAGGGCCGCTATCGCATCGAAGCGTTGCGGCCCGGGCCGTACAAGCTGACATTCTCGCTGTCCGGCTTCACCTCGCTCACGCGCACCGGCGTCGACGTGCCGTCCGACACGGTCGTCACCGTAAACGCCGACATGAAGGTCGGCGCGCTCCAAGAATCGGTGACGGTGTCCGGGGAATCGCCCCAGGTCGACGTCATGCAGGCCTCGCGAACGCAGGTACTACGCGTAACATCATCGACAGCCTGCCAGTTTCACGCAACGTGATGTCGATTGGCGTGCTGGCCGCAGGGGTTCGGCCGGGCACGCCGGACATCGGCGGCTCGCGAATGACCGAACAGGTCGCGCTGCGCGCCCACGGCCTCTCCGGCAACGACGCCGAGCAGCTGGTCGAGGGGATGTCGATCCAGAGCCTCGAAGGGCCCTCGCTCTCGTACTTCGACGACATGCTGCAGTCGGAAATCACGGTCATGACGAGCGGCATTCCGGCCGACACATCCGGCGGCGGCATTCGACTCAACAGCGTGCTGAAGGACGGGGGCAACACGTTCAGCGGCGCGGCCTTCCTCGGTTTCAGCAGCGGAGACTGGCAGGCCGACAACATCGACGACCGGTTGCGGTCGTCGCCGTTCAGCATCCGCTCCGCCAACGGCATCAAGCACATTCAGATGTTCTCGGCGTCACTGGGTGGGCCCATCAAAAAGAACAAGCTGTGGTTCATCGCCACCGCCCGACACCAGTCCTCGGATGAACTCGTCGCGGATGTGCCGGTGCAGATCGTCGCGCCGGACGGCGAGGTTATCAACTCGTACCTGGACACGTACGTCCGCGGTCCGTCGCTGCGGCTGACGTGGCAGGCAACGCCGAACAACAAGATTGCCGCGTTCGGGTCGCGGTGGTGGAAGCGCAAGGGCAAGGACTTCACCGCAGGCGTCGATCCACGAGTCGGCCAGCTGCGCGACCCGGTCCACGCCCATCATTTCGCCGGCAACATCAAGTGGACGTCGACGCTCGGTCGCAGATTCCTGCTCGAGGCGGGCTTCTCAATGGCGGCGTTCGACTGGCTGGGTGGTCCCGCAGCAGGGAATCTGAAGGAGCGCGGCACGCCGGAGTGGTACACGCAGACGCGAAAGACCGACACGCAGCGCCAGATCCACCCGCAATGCGCGTACGACACCGGGTGCACCCAGTGGGGTTCGCTCCTGAGTCAGCGCCAGGACAACACGAGGAACGTGTTCGACGGACGCATGTCGTATGTCACCGGGACCCACAACATCAAGATCGGCTACACCCACGAGATTGGTCCGGACGGGAGGATGGGCAATCAGTACAACGGCGACATCCAGTTGAACTACAACGCCGGACGGCCGAGCACGGTCACCGTGTTCAATACGCCGCTCGAAGCCCCCGGGATCGTCGAGTACGACGCGGCGTTTTTTGTCCAGGATTCGTGGACGCTCAAACGGCTCACGGTGAATCCCGGCTTGCGTGTGGAGTGGTTCGCGGCTGGCATGGAGGAAACGAGCGCGGCCGCCGGTCGCTTCGCGCCGGCCCGGTTCTTCCCGGCGCAGCACGGGCTGATCAAGTGGGGGCCGGACTACGCGCCGCGGATGGCCGCCGTGTACGACCTGTTTGGAGACGGCAAGACGGCGCTCAAGACCAACTTCAGCAAGTACAATCGTCAGTACGACGCGGACCCATTCCTGACGTATGCAGACGCGGGCCTGCGTCAGGAGAACCGCAACTGGTTCGACTGCGCGCTCAACGCGGCGGGGACCGCCTGCTCTGGCGTCGCCGCCCCCACCAACAACGACGGCATCGCGCAGGACTCCGAGATTGGACCGAGCCCGAGCGGAGGGAATTTCGGCCTTCGTTCCGGCGCCTTGCCGGGTGATCTGCGGCGACAGTACAACCTGGAGTTCACCGCGGGCCTCCAGCATCAGGTCAGGCCGGGCCTGGCGGTCGGTGCGCTCTTCATCAAGCGGACGGTCAGGAACATTCAGATGACCGATCGCACCCTCATCACGCTCAGCGATTACACGCCGTTTCAGGTGACGATGCCCGCCATCACCGATCCGGCGGTGGCTGCGGTGCTGAACCCGAACGAGCGAATCACCGTGTACAACCTGAACTCGGCAAAGAACTCGGTGTTCGGCCAGGGCCTCGTCGATCGCAGCAGCCAGCAGAACCGATCGCTGTACACCGGTTTCGAGACCTCGTTTTCTGCGCGCCTTGCCGGCGGCGGCACGCTGTTCGGCAGCTGGACCGCCGAACGCAACGTGTCGGTGTTCTGCGAGTCCGACGACAACCCCAACGGCGTGACGGTGACGGACCTGTATCAGGGACGGACGGCGTCGGAGGGCGGCCGCTTCTGCGATCAGCGGCTGTTCCACATGCCGTTTCTCCACGAATTCAAGCTGGCCGGCAACTACCTGCTGCGCTACGGCGTCGACGTTGGCGCCGTGCTGCAGAGCTATCCGGGACTAGAACGCGTCATCACCTGGCAGCCGGCGGCGAACCTCTTCCCGAATGGCCAGCGGACCCAGGCACAAACCATCGTGCTCAACGAACCGGGATCGCTCTTCGGTGAACGGTGGAATCAGCTCGACGTGAACATCAGGAAGAATTTTCGCTACGGGCACGGCAAGGTGCACACGTTCCAATTCGATGTCTTCAACGTCCTCAACGGCAACGCGATCCGGACGATGACCGATTCGGTCGGCACGTCGCTCGGCCAGGTGACGGCCATTCTGCCCGGCCGCTTCCCGCGAATCGCGTACCAGTTCAAGTGGTAAGGCCAACCTTGGACAATCGCACCCGCAGCTTCGGCTTGGCGGGCACAGGACCACGAGCATGAGAACCGTCTTCGCATCTGCGGTGTTCGTCTTGGCGGTCGGCTGCAGCGTGGCGGCGCAGGAGAACGCGACCGGCGCCGGCAAAGTGGAAATCGGCTTGTATCCAATCGGCGGAACCATCTTCGTCGGCGGCGATGACAACAAGGAAGTCGACTTCAACGTGTATACCGCAGGCGGGAACCTGACGTACTACGCGACCAGGCAGATCGCCGTCGAAGGCGAGCTGACGATTAGCTTCGGGCTGGCACAAGACGTCTTTTTCAACAGAGCCGAGGTCCTGCACGTCCAGATGCCCAACGTGTGGAGCTATTCGGGGAACGTCGTGTTCTTCCCGGGCGGTGCGTCGGGCAAGCGCCTTCCGGTCTACGTGACCGGCGGCGTCGGCGCGGTTGCCCTCCATTCCCGTACGCCGACTGGCCAGTTTGGATACGACCCGAACACGATCGGATTCGAGACGTTCGTGGCCGAGAACGTCGGCGGCGGTCTGAAGATCTTTCGCGGCGGCGATGCCCCCGAGTGGGGATTCCGTATCGATTACCGCTACGTGATCGTCAACTCGAACAGCGATGCGCCGGCGTTCTTCGCGAAAGCGAAGAACCGCGCCGGTCATCGCGTGTCCTTCGGGATCCTGTATACGTGGAAGCGTTAGGGCGGCGAACATTTCTCGCCGGACTTGCTGGGGCAGCTACGGCTCTAGCTCGCCGCTCGAGTGCGTCCGCTACATCGGTCTTCGAGCGACAAGACGACGGCCGTCAACGATCGCCGCAGTTCATGTATGTCGGCAGCTTTACCGCGAAGGACGGAGGCCGCGGCGAAGGGCTGAGCGTCTATCAGCGCAACCCCAGGACACAGACCTGGACGCTGATTCAGCAGCTGAAAGACCTCGCCGATCCGTCGTTCCTCATCCTCGATCGCGCCGGCCGGCACGTGTACTCCGCGCACGGCGATGGCACCCAGGTCACGGCCTACCGGATCGACCAGAGCACAGGCCGGCTGAATGTGCTGAATCGACAACCAACCGGCGGCACCAACGGCGTGCACCTGGCGATCGATGGCACCGACCGTTTTCTCGCGCTCGCGAACTACGCGACCGGCAGCCTCGCGTTGTTTCCAGTCAACCAGGACGGCTCACTCGGCGTGCGTGCCGACCTGGCCACGATGAAGGGCGAGCCCGGTCCGCACCGGACGCAGCAGGAGAGTCCGCATCCCCACGACTGTCCGTTCGATCGCACCGGCCGCTACATTGTGGTGCCCGACAAGGGTCTCGACAGGATCTTCCTGTACCGGCTCGACGCTGTCCGGGGAAAGCTCATCCCGGGCGACCCGCCGCACGTGGTGGCACGCGCCGGAGCAGCGCCTCGCCATGTGGCTTTTCATCCGACACGCCCGCTCGCGTACGTGATCAACGAGCTCGATTCGACGATGGCAACCTACGAGTTCGAGCCGGACAAAGGCATGCTGAAGCCGCTGCAAATCGTGCCGACGACGCCATCCACTTACACCGGCAACAACACCGGTGCCGAGGTGGTGGTCGCGCCGTCGGGCAGGTTCGTGTACGGATCGAACCGTGGCCACAACAGCATCGCGATCTTTGCGATCGACGACAAAACTGGCCTGTTGAGCAGCGTGGGGTGGGCACCGACGCAGGGAAGCACGCCGCGGTTTTTCGCGCTGGATCCGTCCGGCGCCCAGCTCTACGCCGCGAATCAGGGCACCGACACCATCGTCGTGTTCGACGTCAATCAGGCCACGGGCAAGCTGACGCCGACGGGCGAAACCGTCAAGGTGATGACACCAACGTCGATTGCGTTCAAATGAGCGTCCATGAAACTGTTTCCTGCGACAACGGCGGCGGTTCTCATCTGCAGTCACCTGGTCATGGCGCAGGCGCCGCCTGAAGTGTGGACGTTCGATCGGCTCGATGCCATCGGCGGCCATCCGACGACGGTTCTCGGCAGTCCCCGCGTGATCGACACTCCACTCGGCAAAGCTGTTGAATTCAACGGCGTCGACTCCGCGCTGGTTGTCGATGTCCACCCGCTGGCGGGAGCGGCGACCTTTACCTGGGAGGCGATCTTTCGTCCCGACGGCGGGGAGCAGGCCCAGCGCTGGCTGCATCTCCAGGAAACGGGTACTGAAAACCGCATGCTCTTCGAGCTCCGCAATGTCGATAACCAGTGGTACTTCGACAGCTTCGTCTTCAGTGGAACGTCCAGCAAGGCACTGATCGATCCGAAGCGTCTCCACTCGCAGGGCGCGTGGTATCACGTGGCGGCGGTCTACGACGGCCGCGAGTTCAGGAACTACGTCAACGGCGTGCAGGAAGGCGCGGCCGAGATCCACTTCGATCCTCAGAGAGCCGGCAAAACATCCGTCGGCGTGCGCATGAACCTCGTCAACTACTTCAAGGGCGCCATCCGCGTCGCGCGGTTCACTCGCCGCGCGCTCTCGCCGGCCGAATTCCTGCCGCTGCCAAACCGCTAGAGCGTTTCACGTGTACGTTTTACGCTATTGCGTCGCGGTGATGCCGCCGTCCAGATACAGCGTCTGTCCGGTGACGAAATCCGAGGCGGAGGATACAAAAAACAGCACTGCGTTCCAGACGTCCTGCGGTTCGGCGATCCGTCCGAGCGGGATGCGGGCGACGAGGGCGTCGTAGAACTGCTGATCCGACAGCATGTGGGCTACTTGCTGCGTGCGGACGAACGTCGGCGCGACGACGTTCACGTTGATGCGGTGCGGCGCCCATTCGGACGCGAGCTGCTTGCAGAGGATCGCGAGGCCGCCTTTGCTGGCGCAGTAGGCGGCGTAGCCACGGCCGCGCAGCGCGAGCAGCGTCCGAACCGATCCGATGTGCACCTGCTTGCCGCCCTCGCCCTGGCGAATCATGTGCCGCGCCGCGGCCTGCGCCTGGAACATCGCGCCCTTCAGGTTTACGTCGACGACGTGGTCGAACATCTCCTCGGTGGCCTCCTCGGCTTTCTCCTCCCGATTGAGGCCGACGCAGTTGACCAGGATGTCCAGCCGTCCGAAGTGACGGACGACGTCGTCCACCATCCGCCGCGTGTCGTCGACCGATCGGGCATCGAATGCCGCGGCAAACGCGACGCCGCCGTTCCCGAGGATCGATGCCGCGCACGCCTCGGCTTTGCCGGCGTCGTGGCCGCTGATCGCCACCGTCGCGCCTGCCGCCGCGAGGCCGCGGCAGACCACTTCGCCGATGCCGCCATAGCCGCCCGACACAAGCGCGACCTTGCCTTCTAATCGAAACAGGCGATCAGCACCGTTCATGAATCAGGACCTTTGTGTCCTTTGTTGCCCTTTGTGTCCTTGGCCGTGAGCAGAGTTCTTGAAAGCGATCAGCCCTCGATAATCGCCACCGCGCGCACGGGAGCGGCCGACGCGCCGCGCCATTTGACTGGCAGGACGCTGACGGTGAACGAATGGAAAGGTGGCGGGATCTCGTGCAGGTTGCAGAGATTCTCGAGATGGTAGTACTCGCGCTCGCGCATCACGCGGTGCGCCTCCCAGAACTTGCGGCGCTCGAACATGTTCGCGACCGGAGGATCGAAGCCGATTGCGTCGATGCCCATCACCTTCACCCCGCGATCCAGCACGTAGTGGACAGATTCCTTCGTCATGCCGGGGTGATTGGCGAGGTACGCCTTGTCGGTGCGCTGCTTAGCGGCGTCGGTCCGCAGCAGCACGATGTCCAGCGCCTTGATCCGGTAGCCGTTGAGCCGGCGCTCGGCGTCCTCGATGTCCGGGACGGTGATCTCGTCGCCCGGCGCCTTGTGTGTGAGATCGAGCACGACGCCGTCTCCGTAGCAGTACTCGATCGGAATCCCTTCGGCGCGCGGCGCGTCCGGCTTGACGTGGCCCCACGAGTCGATGTGCGTGCCGATATGGTCGCCGGTGACGATCATGCAGTGATTGGTGATCTCGTCGACGCCGTACTGATCCGTCCCAACGCTCTGTGCCATCTGTCTGTGGTTTTCCATCTCGACGATGACTGGCTTCGCGACGTTGGGATACGTCATCATCCCTTGGTAGACGTCCATACTCAGATCGATCAGTTTACGCATAACACGGGTGCTGAGTGCTGGGTGCTAAGTGCTGGGTGCTCGTGCTTAGTGCTTGGTGCCTCGTGTCTGGTGCTGTGCCTTGTTCCTTTTGGCACTCGGCGCGAGCACTCGGCACCCGACACGAGCACCCAGCACCCAGCACTAAGCACCCAGCACCCTTACTTTCCTTCCCATCCCCCGTCGACGAAGATCGACTGGCCGGTCAGATAGCTCGCTTCGTCCGACGCGAGAAACGCCGCAACGGTTCCGATCTCCCGGGGTTGCCCGGCCCGGCCCAGGGAAATCTGCGCCAGGATCAGCGGCAGGATGTCCCCATCCTTCATGACCCAGGCCGTCATCGGCGTGTCGATCAGGCCGGGATGAATGCAATTCACGCGAATGCCCTGCGGCGTCATCTCGGCCGACATGTTGCGCGTCAACGCCTCGAGCGCGAGCTTGCTCGGCGCGTAGTGCGTGCGGCCGGGAAGCACTTTCGCCGCCTGAATCGACCCGATGTTGACGATCGCGCCCTGACGTCCCTCGCCAAGCGCGCGCCGGCAGAACACCTGCGAACAGAGCCACGCCCCACGGAGATTGACGTCGGTGAGCCGCGTCCACTGCTCGTCGGTCAGCTCGAGGAACGGAACGATTGTCTCGATGCCGGCGTTGTTGACGAGGATGTCGATCGGTCCGAGCTCCTTCCAGACCTGGTCGATCATCGGCTCCACGTCCGCCCGCTTCGCGACGTCGCCCTGAATCGCCATCGCCCGCGTGCCCTTGGACCTGATCGCCCGGACGACTTCTTCTGCCTGCGCCAGGTTCTCGAAGTCGTTGACGGCGACCTCGGCGCCTTCGTCGGCGAACACCTCCGCGATTCCGCGGCCGATGCCGCGCGCGGCGCCGGTCACCAATGCGCGTTTGCCTTTGAGCTTCATCTTCTCGCTCGGCTACTTCTGCGGCAGGGCGAACACGTAGTAACCCTGCGCTTCCAGCTTCCCCTGCACGATCGCGATGTCCCCGTCCGGCACCGATTCGTAGGTCGATGTGCAGAAGACCACGTATTCGCGGCCGCCGGCTTCGAACACGGCCGCCAGCCCTTCGGGATTTGCGTCGAGCTGGCGCTCCCACAGAATGCGCCCATTGTCCTTGTCGAACGCGCGGACCATGCCGTCGGCGTTCGTGCCGATCAAGATCAGGCCACCAGCGGTCACCACGGGCCCGTTGCGGTGGACGCGCCGCGCGTTGCCCGTGTTCTTGATGCCTTTTTCGGCGAGCGCCCGCACCGTGCCAAGCGGCGCGCGCCATGCGATGGTGCCCTCGTTCAAGTCGTACGCGACCAGCTCCGCCCAGGGGGGGCCGATCGCCAGGAGGCCGTTCTTCGCGACGAACATCGCGCCGAGTCGCGCTGTGTAGCGCGTGACGCCAGGAATCTGTGGCAGCGGGGGACGCGGCGGACCTGAAGCCGCCCCGCCGGACGGCGTCTCGTTCAGGTTGGCCTCACGCAGCTTGTGAATGCCAGGCTGGTCGGCGGTGCGGACGTACAGGATGCCGGTGGTCGGATCCGCCGCCGCCCCGCCCCAATTCGAGCCGCCAAGCTCGCCGGGAATGGAGATCTGATCGCTCGTCAACGATTGCGGTGTGAACAGCCCCTCGTTACGGGCGTTCCTGAGAATGCCGCTGAGCCGCTCCTTTTCCTGATCGTCCAAGTACGGATTGATGTCGGTGATGTCGAGTTTCAGGCGCGCGAAGGGCGGCGGTTTGGTGGGAAACGGCTGCGTCGGAGACGACTCCTCACCTGGCACGTCGCTCTTCGGAACTGGACGTTCTTCAATCGGCCAGAGCGGCTCGCCGGTGACGCGATTGAACACGTACAACAGTCCGAACTTCGTCGCCTGCGCGACGATGTCGACCATCGTCCCGTTGTGACGGACGGTGAGCAGCTTCGGCGCGGTGGTGAGGTCGTAGTCCCACAGATCGTGGTGCACCGTCTGGAAATGCCAGAGCCGCTTGCCGGTGCGGGCATCGAGCGCGAGCAGACAGTTGCCGAAAAGATTCGCGCCTTTGCGGTCGCCGCCGAACATGTCGTGCGTGGGCGATCCCAGCGGGAAGTAGGCGATGCCACGCTTGTCGTCGATCGAGATCTCGCCCCAGGTGTTGACGCCACCAGCCCACTTCCACGCGCTTTCCGGCCACGTGTCGTCGCCGAACTCTCCTGGATACGGAATCGTGTGAAACGTCCACGCCAGTTTGCCGGTAACGATGTCGTAGGCGCGCAGGTCGCCAGGCGTCGAGCCGTAGCCCTCGCCGGTCTGCGATCCGGTGAGAAAGAGGTTTTCGAAGACGCGTCCGGGTGTCGCGCTCGGTCCGCCGAGCGGCCGTACCGGCCCCGTGCGCATGTCAACGCGGCCGTTATCGCCGAAGGACGTAATCGACGCCCCCGAGCGCGCGTCGATCTCGCGCAGTCCGCTGCCCGCACCGAAAATCAGACGTCGGTCCGACCGCTCCGGGTTCTCCCAATAGCTGATGCCGCGCGTCGCTCTGCCGCCGGTTCCCGCACCTTCCACGCGATGCGACCAGATCTGCTTGCCGGTCGCGGCTTCGACGGCAACGATCGAGCCCTGTGGCCCCATCAAGTACATCACGCCGTCGACGACGATGGGATTGAATCCGAGATTGCCGCCCTTGTCCGGGACCGGAAAGAACCAGGCCGGCTCCAGAGTTGCGACGTTCGTCTTGTTGATCTGCGTGAGCGCCGAATACTGCATCGAGTCGGACGCGCCTCCGTAGTCGCGCCACGTCGTGTACGGCCGGCTCGCGGGCGCGGACTGGCCGAAGGGCGAAGCTATCGCCAGCACGACGAGCAACGCGAACGCGAGCGTCCTCACCGGCTGGAGCTGCTGCCGCGGAAGGTGTAACCGAGCTTCTGCAGGTAGGCCTTGCCAATCTGCGCCGTCTGCAGCGGCGTGTACGGCGCGTTTGCCGATCCGTCGAGCTCGTGCATGATGTTCGCGTTCGGGTTCGCGCCTTCGACCATGTCGAGAATCGCTTTCAGATCGACCTTGCCTTCACCGAGTGGGCAGTAGCCGGCGAAATGATCCCAGCCCTTGTAGTCCTTCAGGTGCATGTGGACGGTAATCGGCAGGAAGTCCTTCACGACCTGGGCCGCGTCGGCGCCGCCTTTCTGCAACTGGCCGACGTCGGGGGCGAACTTGAGGTAGCGCGTGTCGGCCGCTTCCATTACGGCGTAAGTTTCGTCGCGCGATTCGACGGCCGTTCCGGTGTGCTGGTGCAGGCCGGCGCCCAGACCGATGTCGTTCATCGCCTTCGCGTATTCATTCAGGCCCGCGACGATCGCGGCCTTGTGCGCCGCGAAGGCGTACTCGTCCCGCTTGACGCCGTTCGGGGCCAGCACCATGAAGCGGCCGCCGTGTTTCTTGACGGCCTTGCCCCACTGAATGAGCTGCGTCAGGTTTTCCTTGCGCGTGGACGTGTCCGTCAACTGGACGGTCGAGTAACCGGAAATCAACGGGATCCGGTGCTCGTCGAGCAGCTGCGCAAGCGTGCCTTTCGTGTCCCAGTCGTTGATGATCGAGGCGAACGTCTCGAAGCCATGAAAGCCGAGACTCGCCATGTCGCGGACCGCGGCGGTCAGGTTGTCCGGTGTGCGCGGGAGCGCGCCCCAGATAAGCGCGGTGCACCCGATTTTCAGCTTTCGTGACTCCGCGGCCGAGAGCGACTGACAGGCCGCCGCCCCGAAGCTGGCGACGATGATCTTCCCGAAATCCCGGCGGTTCATGGTGGATTCCACGGCTGGCGCCTCCCTGGGTGCTGCGGCTAGTAACACTAAATGCGTTTACTTTACCGGTCAAGTTGATATATCTAACGGGCGGGCAGACGAAACCCTGATGACATACCTCGATTGGGTGGTCGAACACACCGCCACACAGTGGTGGCACGACTCGGCCGACCCTGGCGAGCTGGAACTCGGGCTGCGAAGGGGCGCCATCGGCGTCACCACTAACCCGGTCCTGGCCGCAACTGCGCTCAAGAGCAACCGCGAGCGCTGGCGAACGGACGTCGATCGGGCGCTCGCCCGCAGGCTGCCCCCCGAGCAGAAGGCCGAAGCTTTGATGGAGGTGGCCATCACCAGGGCGGCGGAGCAGCTGCTCCCGGCCTTCCACAAGAGCGGCGGCCGCAGCGGCTTCGTCTGCGCCCAGGTCAATCCGGTCCGGGCAGCCGATCGCGATTGCATGTATCCGATGGCGAAGCGCTTCCACGGATGGGCGCCGAATATTGCGGTGAAGCTGCCCGCTACCGCGGCCGGCCTGGACATCTTGGAAGAATGCGTGGCCGAGGGGATCACAGTGACAGCCACGGTGAGCTTCACCGTTCCCCAGGTGCTCGCCGTCGCGGAGCGGCACCGCGTGGGCAGCCGGCGCGCGGTGGACCGTGGCATCACGCCTGGAAAATGCTTCGCGGTGATCATGATCGGCCGACTCGACGACTACCTCAGGGAAGTGGCGCACGACAGTCATCCGGCCATCCCCGAATCCGACATCGTCCAGGCCGGCCTCGCTGTCACCAAGCGGGCCTACTCGATCTACAAGGAGCGCGAGTACGACGCCGTGCTGCTCGTCGCGGCCCTGCGCGGCGCGCACCACCTGACGGAACTGGCCGGCGCCGATCTGCTGATGTCGATTCATCCCACCTACCAGGGGGTCCTCGCTTCACAGGATTTCGCGCACGACCTGCGCATCGATCGGCCGATACCAGAGGGTGTAGTGCGCCGTCTTCAGCAGATTCCGGACTTTGCGCGCGCCTACGAGCCGGATGGCATGACGCCGGCCGAATTCCTCGGGTTCGGGCTGTCGCAGCGGACACTTGGCCAGTTCATCGAAAGCTGGAAGCAGTTGGAAAGCCTGACGTAGATGGCCACGCCCGTCGAGTTGCCCAAGTCCGGCAACACGGTCGAAGAGTGCGTCATCGGTCGATGGGTCAAGCAAGCAGGCGACGTTGTCTCTCCTGGAGACGTCCTCGCCGAGGTGGAGACCGACAAGGCAACCTTCGAGATCATCGCGCCTGTCAGCGGCACGCTGCTCGCGACGTTCTTTCCGGAGGGCGCGCTGGTTCCGGTGTTCACGACGGTCTGCGTGATTGGCGAGCGCGGCGAGACCTTCGAGATCTTCAGGCCCGCCGCTGCTTCGGTGCACGCGTCATCTACCGCTAGCCCCGAGCCTCTAGCCCCGACTCCACTGATGTCCGTGACAACGAGCCCCCAGCGCCCAGCCCCCCGCCTCCTCTCGCATACGATCGAGTCGAGCTTCCGCCTTCGCGCGTCCGCTTCGGCGGGACAGGTCGGCGAGGCAGGCTCGGCGGCGCCGTGGAGTCCACGCGCGCGACGCTTCGCGGCGGAGTGGGACTTCGAGCCCGCAGGCATCATCGGATCGGGCCCCGGCGGCCGTGTCCTCGAACAGGATGTCCGCACGGCGTACGAATCGGCGCGCGCCGCGGCAGCGACGACGGCGACGTCCGCGCGACCCTTGGCTAGTCGCGACGTGACCGCCCACCAGCGGCGTGAGTCGCCGGCGGTGACCGGCCAATACACGTTGCACGCGTCGGCGGACGCTCGACAACTGCTGGCGATGCGCGCTCGTGCGAAGGAGACGGCACGAGCCGGCCGCACGCCGAACATTACAATCAACGCGTTCGTCACGTTCTGCACCATTCGTGCGTTGTTCGAGACGCCGGATCTCAACACAGAGCTCATCGACGGCGCCATCGTCCGGCACCGGGCGATTCATCTCGGATTCGCCTGCGACACGCCACACGGCTTGCTGGTGCCTGTCGTCCGCGATGCGCAGGATCTGTCGATCGCCGCGCTCGCGCGTCGTATGAACGAGTTGGCCGCCAGCGCCCTGGACGGCACCATCTCGCCCGACGCGTTGTCGGGCGGGACGTTCACGACCAGCAATCTGGGAGGCGTCGGGGTCGAGTGGCTCACGCCTGTCGTCTACGCGCCGCAGGTGGCGATCCTGGGTGTCGGCGCCATCCATGTGAAGCCGGTGCGAACCGGCGGCGGCGTCGATTTCATCGACGCGATCGCGCTGTCGCTCACGTGCGATCAGCGGGCGATCGACGGCACACTCGCCGGCCGCTTCCTCCGCACGCTCGCCGAAAAGATCGAGCACATTGAATACGATCTGATTCTGGGGAGCTGAGTTAGTGAGACCAAGAGGTTTTTGACAGATGCCGAAGTCGATCATCATCGCGCCCGAGCGCGTGTTCAGCCGGGAAGTCATCCGGTTCTCGGACATTCCCGTCAATGCGTACGCCACGTCCCTCAAGGAGGAGCTGGCTAACTATTCGAAGGAGGATCTGGTCTCCATCTGGCTCGACATGTGTGCCATCCGGGAGTTCGAAACGATTCTCGGCGAGATCAAGACTAAGGGCATCTACAAAGGTGTCGCGTACACCCATGCGGGTCCGGCCCATTTATCCATCGGGCAGGAGGCGGCGGCGGTCGGCATGGCGTTCCTGCTCGGTCCCGAGGATCACGTCTTCGGATCGCACCGCAGCCACGGCGAGATTCTCGCCAAGGGTTTTTCCGCGATCAGACAGCTGAGCGACGACCAGCTGCTCGACATCATACGGTCGTATCGTGATGGCGCGCTCCTCGCGCCGGTGGAACGTGGATATGCCGGCAGCGTCAAGGCGCTCGCGCGGCGGTTCTTCGTCTACGGCGCCTACGGCGAGATCTTCGCGCGCGATACCGGCTTCAACCGCGGCCTGGGCGGTTCGATGCATGCGTTCTTCACGCCCTTCGGCATCTATCCCAACAACGCCATCGTCGGCGGCTCCGGATCGATGGCGCCAGGAGCGGCGCTGTTCAAGCGCGTCAACCGGAAGCCGGGCATTGTCGTCGCGAACATCGGCGACTCGTCGTTCGGCTGCGGTCCGGTCTGGGAGGGGATTACGTTCTCGGCGATGGATCAGTACCGGACGTTGTGGGATCAGGCGCTCGGCGGAGGCCTGCCGATCATCTTCAACTGCATGAACAATTTCTACGGCATGGGCGGGCAGCCGTTCGGTGAAACCATGGGCATGCAGTACGCGGCCCGGCTGGGCGCCGGCGTCAACCCCGAGCAGATGCACGCCGAGCGCGTCAACGGCTACGATCCGCTGCCGGTGATCGACGCGTTCCGACGCAAGAAGCAGGTGCTGCTCGAGGGGCGTGGCCCGGTGCTCCTGGACACCGTCACCTACCGCATCAGCGGGCATTCGCCGTCCGACGCGTCGAGCTACCGATCGAAGGAAGAAATCGATCGCTGGCAGCAGGCCGATTCCATCCGCGCGTTTCGCGCCACGCTAGTCGACCACGGTGTCGCTGCCGAGTCACTGGACGCCAGCCGAGCGCAAGAAGACGCCACGATCTTCGCGATGTTTCGGCTGGCCGCCGACCTCGACGTCAGCCCCCGCGTCTCGATCGACTCGGAGCTGGTGGGTGCGTCCATGTTCTCCAATCAGCGCGTCGATCGGTTCGACGGCCGCCAGCCCGAATTCCTGCAACCGCTGGCCGACAACCCGCGCGTGCAGCAGGTTGCCTCCAAGATCCGGACGCCGACGGACCACGGTCAACCGGTGCCGAAGATGAAGGCGTACAACGTCCGCGACGCTATCTTCGAGGCGATGATTCACCGCTTCTCGATCGATCCGACGATGATCGCGTTCGGGGAAGAGAATCGTGACTGGGGCGGCGCGTTTGGCGTCTACCGGGGTTTGACCGAAGCGCTCCCGTACCACCGCCTGTTCAACTCGCCGATTTCCGAAGCCGGCATCGTCGGTGCGGCCGTCGGTTACGCGCTCGAGGGCGGCCGCGTGGTGGCGGAGCTGATGTACGCCGATTTCATGGGCCGGGCCGGCGACGAGATCATCAACCAGCTCGCGAAATGGCAGGCGATGTCGGCCGGCGAGTTGACGATGCCGGTCGTGCTGCGGGTCTCGATCGGCGCCAAGTACGGCGCGCAGCACTCGCAGGATTTCACCGCGCTCGTCCACCACGTCCCGGGCCTGAAGGTCGTGTATCCGGTGACGCCGTACGACGCCAAGGGCATGATGAACGCCGCGCTGGCCGGCACCGACCCGGTGGTGTTCTTCGAAAGCCAGAAGGTCTACGATGTCGGCGAGCTGTTCGTGGAAGAAGGCGTGCCGCAGGGGTACTACGAGATCGCGCTGTCCGAGCCGTCCGTCAAGCGGGCGGGCACCGATCTGACAATCATCACGCTGGGGCCGGCCTTGTACACCGCGGTGTCTGCCGCCAGCGAGTTGCAGAAGCGGTTCGGCGTTTCGGTCGAAGTGATCGATCTGCGGGCAGCCACACCGCTGAATTACGAGCCGCTCGTCGAATCGGTCCGCAAGACCGGCAAGGTGCTGCTCGTCTCGGATGCCGTCGAACGTGGGAGCGTCATGCAGACCGTCGCTGCGAACCTCACGCAGCTCTGTTTCGACGATCTCGACGGGCCGCCGGTCGCCATCGGATCGCGTAACTGGATCACACCGGCGGCGGAGCTCGAAGCGAGCTTTTTCCCGCAGGTCAGCTGGCTCCTCGACGCCATCCACGAGCGGATCTTCCCGTTGGACGGATACCGACCAGCAACCAACCAGACGCTCGATGAGTTGATCCGCAGGAACAAGCTGGGTGTGTAGGCGTTCTCGTCTCACTGAGTGAGACGGAGCACGTCACCAGCGAGACGGCTGCACGACGACGGAACACTTGTGCACCCACAGCCGTCTTAACGGTTTGTTTACGCTATACTCCCGCCTCAAAGACGCCCAGACACCGGAGGCTCCATGCGCAGTCAGTTCTCGGTCATCGCGCTGCTCCTTGCTCTTCTCGCGATCGCCATCCCGGTTTATGCACAGGCACCGTCCGGGGAAATCAGCGGAACCGTTGTCGACAGCAGCGGCCTGCCCGTACCGGGGGCGACAATCACGCTCACCAATCAGGCGACGAACGTCGTTCGCGTGGTGCAGACGAACGAGGTCGGCCTCTATGTCATCTCCGCCATTCCGCCCGGCGCCTACGATCTGAAGGCCGAGCTGACAGGGTTCCGGACGGTTGAACGGAAAGGCGTTGTCGTCCAGGTGGGCAGTGCGAACCGGCTCGCCTTCACGATGGATGTGGGCAACCTGTCGGAAACGCTGGAGGTCGTCGCGCATTCTCCGTTGATTCAAACCGAGAACGCCGCGATCAGCACCGTCATCGAAAACCGCGCGATCGTCGAGCTGCCGCTCAACGGCCGCAACTACCTGCAGCTGGCGTCGCTGATTCCCGGCGCCACCACCAACGGGCCGTCGTCGAGTCAGGGTAAACAGCGCATGGGCGGCCAGCGCAACAGCTTTGCGCTGAACGTCGCGGGTCAGCGCGTGCACTTCAACCACTACTCGCTCGACGGGGTCGAGAACACCGACCTGAATTTCAACTCCTACATGCTGCTGCCGTCGGTCGACGCGCTCGAGGAGTTCAACGTGGTGTCGGGCCTCTTCGATGCGGAGTACGGCCGTGCCATCGCGCAGGTCAACGTCTCGACGAAATCGGGTTCGAACAAGGTGCGCGGCACCGCGTTCGAGTTCCTGCGGAACTCCAGGCTCGACGCGAAGAACTACTTCGACAGGCCGACTGATCCGATTCCGCCGTTCAAACGCAATCAGTACGGCTTCACGTTCAGCGGTCCCGTGGTGCTGCCGAAGATCGTCGATGGGCGGAACAAGCTGTTCTTCATGGCCAATTTCGAGGGACTGCGCGAGAACAAGGCGTTGACGCAGACGCCCTCGCTGCCGCTCACCGCCTGGCGCACCGGCGACTTCTCGAACCTGCGCGATGCCAGCGGCGCCCTGATCCCGATTTACGACCCGGCCACCCGTGTCTTCGACGCCGCCGGTAACGTTCTGCAGGCGCCGACGGCGTTTCCCGGCAACATCATTCCGGCCAATCGGATCCATCCGGTGTCGCAGAAGCTGATGCCCTATTTCCCGCTCGCGACGCAGCAGGTGACCGGACCGAATTTCGTGAACAACGAGGCGCGGATCGTCGACGCCGACCAGTTCACCTACCGGCTCGACCTCTCACAGGGCAAGTCGACCTGGACGTTCCGCCACAGCATCTCCAAGGAACATGGCTACGATCCCTTTGCGATCCCGAACATGGGGAGCAACACCGACACCGATGTCCATCAGCTTGTCTTCAGCAACACCCGCACGCTCAGTTCCAACAAGCTGAACGACGCCCGAATCGGCTTCGGTTATCTGAAGAACGGTCACATCTCGCCGCGTGCCAACAACGAAAACGTCGTCAAGGCGCTCGGTATCAATTTGCCGTCGGACAATCCGCTCTACTGGGGCGTGCCGAACATCAACATCACGGGGTTGTCCGGACTCGGAGAGGAAAGCGACGCGCCGTTCATCAACAACGACAAGACGATTCAATTCGTCGACAACTTCACGTGGACCGTCTCCAAGCACTCCTTCAAGCTCGGTGGCGAGCTCCGACATGTGATTTACGATCAGATCGGCGGCGTGGTCACACGCGGACGATTCGCGTTCGACGGCCGCTACACGCAGAATCCGCTGGCGCCGGCGGCATCGCGCGGCGGCGCGGCGTTCGCCGACTTCCTGCTCGGCGACTTCAACCGGTCGGAGGCGCAGGTCGGCGCGCCGATCGCCAACTTCCGATCGAACTACTTCGCGTTGTACGCCCAGGACAGCTGGCGGGTTGGCTCGAACGTCACGATGAACTACGGGTTGCGCTGGGAATACGACCAGCCGTTCGTCGACACCGAGGACGCAATCGTCAACATCGATTTCGACTGGGCCAACACGCACGCCCCCATCTTCGTCCGAGCGGGAAGCGGCGACCCGTACGAGAACAACCCGGCGTTTCGACTTGCGTCCGACATCCAGTACGTCCGTGACGGCCGGTTCGGCCGCGGCGCCTACAAACCGGACAAGAACGACTTTGCGCCGCGGCTCGGTGTCGCGTGGACGGTCACGCCTCAGACCGTCATTCGATCGGGCGCGGGGATTTACTACGTCCGCGACATCGGCAACGCCGTGTTCGACACCGTCAGGAACGCGCCGTTCACCATCCGGCGCGACGAGCCGGCCGAGAGCTTCCGGCCGAATCTGAGCTTCGAGCAGCCGTTCGCCCGTACCGGTGCGCCCACATTCATTCTGGCGGCCCAGTTCGACGAACCTTCGTCGTACATCGGGCAGTGGTCGGTCGGCGTTCAGCGCGAGCTGGGCGCGACGATGTCGCTGGAGGCGACCTACTTCGGATCCGTGGGCCGGCACCTGCGCCGGTTGATGAGCTATAACAACCCCGAACCGAGCCAACTCGCCAACACCAACCTGGCGCGCCCGTTTCCGCTGTTCGGCAGCGTCCAGGTGATGTCGGCGCCCAGTTCGTCCCACTACAACGCGCTGTACCTGAAGCTGCAGAAGCGATTCTCGCAGGGCATCAGCTTTCTCAGCTCGTTCTCCTATGGGAAATCGATCGACAACGGCAGCGGCGTCCGGACGACCGACGGCGATTCGCTGACGCCGTCGAACAACTACGATTTGGGTCTCGAAACCGGCCTGTCTGCCTTCGATTTCCGGAAGCGCTGGACGACGTCGTGGTTGTGGGATCTGCCGTTCGGCAAGAATCGGGCGCTGCTCAATCACGGCGGACCCGTTGATTTCGTGCTCGGCGGCTGGCAGCTCGGAGGCATCCTCACGTTGCAGGACGGCTTCCCGTTCACGGTCACCTGCGGTCCCGGCAACATCCAGAATGGCGGCGGCGCCTGTTATCCCGATTTCACTGGCGTCGACTGGCGCCTGCCGTCGGATCAGCAGACGCGCACACGTTTCTTCAACACTGACGCGTTCGTCGATCGCAGCCCGGCGACAGGCGCGTTCCGCTACGGCACGGTGCCGCGCAACTCGCTGATCGGGCCGGGGATTATCAGCCTCGACGCGTCAGCCAACAAGCGATTCATGATGGGTTCGAAGTATCTCGAGGCCCGCATCGAGGTCTTCAATCTGCCCAACCGTCCCATCTTCAATCAACCGGGCAGTCAGCTGCGAACGCCCAACTACGGCGTCCTGACGAGCACGCGGCTCGACTCACGGCAGATTCAGGTCGGCTTGAAATTCGTCTTCTGAGTTAAGACTTTTGTTTTCGTGCTTTCGTGTTTTCGTGGCTGGCCGCCGCCGTCACCGAAGGTTTCCGCTCGCGCCATTCGGATGCCGTCAGCGCGTCGAAGTTCCCCGCGATCTCCGACAGGCCGTACTGGACGTGTGCGCGCATCGCCGCGTCGGCTGCGTTGGGATCGCCCGACACCAGCGCATCGACCAGCTGTGTGTGAAAGTGGCGGGGCAGCGGCGTGCGGCGCGCGCCGACGTCGAACAACCAGTTCAGGATCAACACGTGGTTCCGCTCGATCATCTCGCCGAGCAGCCGGCTGCGCGCGTGCTGGGCGATAAACATGTGGAACCGCACGTGCTGGCTATGCACCCGGAAGCGGAAGTCCGGATCGTCGCAGGCCGGCAACCGGCTGAACAGCGTGTCCACCTGCCCGGCGAGTACCTTGAGTTCCAGCCGCTCGGCCGGCGTCGCCTTGCGGGCGAAGAGGCGCGCCGCCTGGGTCTCGAGCGCCTCGCGGAGCTCGTAGAGGGCGCGAATGTCGGCGTCGCTGGGGACGCGCACGCGGGTTCCCGCGCGCGCGCGGCTTTCGACCAGGCCGTCCACCTCCAGCCGCCGGAGCGCATCGGTCACTGGCAGCACGCTCATCCCGAGCTCGCGGGCGAGCCTGCGGCGCGACAGCGGCGTGCCGGGCCGAAACTGGCCCCGCAGGATTTCCTCCCGAATCGCCCCGTACGCCCGGTCCGACAGGCTGACCGGCGAGGCCGCGCCTGCCGCGCGCCGGTTCAAACGCAGCGGAACGAACAGCCGGGACGATGTCGACGGAACACTTGACTGCTGGGTCTGGCGCATGTACCGTTCACTGAAATTTCAGTCAGTATAGACCGTTTTGTCTCCGCGACAAGCGGCCCGACGGGCCTGGGGAGATTGTATGAAACGACGGATCGTCCTCGCACTCTGCCTCACCGGGCTGCTCAGCAGTCCCGCCTTCGCACAGACCGGGCAAATCAACGGCGTCGTCACGGACAACACCGGCGCCGTCGTCCCAGGCGTCACCGTCAAGGCGCAGGAAGTCGCGACCGGGTTGTCGAGAGACACCGTGAGCGGCGTCGACGGCCGCTACACGTTCACATCGCTGCGGCCGACGACCTACGACGTCACCGCGGAGCTGCAGGGGTTCCGGACGTCTCAGCGCAAGGGGCTGTTGTTGCAGGCGAACGAGAATCTGACGGTGAATTTCGCCATCGAGGTCGGTTCGCTCTCTGAAACCCTGACGGTAACCGGCGAATCGCCGACGGTCGACGTCACGTCGTCGGTCCTCAGCGAGGTCGTCGATCAGAAGCGCATTGTCGAATTACCGCTGAACGGCCGCGACGCGGCCAAGCTGAGCACGCTGGTGGCCGGCATGGTGCTGACCGCGGTCGATCAGGAATCCGGGAAGACGATTCCCGGCGCGTTGCGGTTGTCGACCAACGGCACTGAGGCGCGCCAGGTGTCGTTCCGGCTCGATGGCACCAGCCATACCGATCCGTATTTCCAGCAGAATCAGCCGTTCCCGTTTCCCGACGCGCTTCAGGAGTTCAGCATCCAGACCAGCAATTACAGCGCGGCCCAGGGCAACAGCGCCGGCGCGGTCGTGAACGCCATCACGCGTTCGGGCACCAACGACCTCCACGGCGGCGGATTCGGTTACCTCCGCGATCGGACGTTCAACGCGCGAAACTTCTTCTCGCCGGAAAAGGACTTCCTCAAGCGCCGCCAGGAAGGCGGATTCCTCGGCGGACCGATCCAACGGAACCGAACGTTCTTCTTCGTGGGCTACCAGAACACCGACCTCCAGAACGTTGGAACCACGAAGACGGCGACGGTTCCCACGGCCGAACAGCGCGCCGGCAACTTCGGCAGTACGGTGGTGAGGGATCCGCTCACGGGCTTGGCGTTTCCGAACAATCAGATTCCGGTCTCGCGGTTCGATCCGGCCGCGGTGAACGTGTTGAAGTACATGCCGATTCCTGGCGCCGACGGCCGCATCCTGATCCCGCGCACGGTCGGACAGCAGGACAATCAGCTCGTGTTGAAGGGCGATCACCGGCTCACCCAGAACGACCAGTTGAGCGTGCGGTACTTCTTCGACAACTTCCACAACAACCCGACCTACACGGAAGGCAACCTCCTCAGCTACAGCAATCCGACGCTGGCCGCCGGCACGCGCATGCAGAACATCGTCGGAGGTTGGACGAAAACATTCTCGAGCGCGCTTTTGAACGAAGCGCGGATCGGATACAACCACACGTTCTCGCGGCGGTTCCCGCCGGACGCCGTGCCGTCGATGCAGGACCTCGGCGTCAGGCTGCCGATCTATCCGACGCTGCCGTCGATTTCCGAGATCAACGCCAACAATTTCTTCAACATCGGCGACAACCTCGAGGCGTCGTTCTACCGGCCGGGAATCGAGATCAGCGATCGGATCACGTGGAACAAGGGGAAGCACAACTTGCAGTTCGGCGGCGAGCTGCAGCGCTACACCGTCGAGATCCGCAACCAGTTCCGCCGGGCGGGTCATTTCATGTTCGCAGGCAGCTCGACGACCGGCACAGGCAATACGCTCGCCGACTTCCTGCTCGGTCAGCTCAGTCAATTCGACCAGGGCACCGGCGAGTACAAGGACTACCTGGCAAATTACGGGTCGCTGTTCGTGCAGGACGACTTCCGCATCAACAACCGGCTGACGTTGAACCTTGGCGCCCGGCTCGAGTCGACACCGCCCTGGCACGAGAAGAACGGCCGCATCGAAGTGTTCTCGTTGGCTGACTACCAGAACAACGTGCACTCGACGGTGTTCCCGTTGGCGCCTCGCGGCGAAACCTTCCGCGGCGACCCCGGCGTTCCCGAGGACGGCACCGAAGCGTCGGTCTATAACTTCGGGCCCCGCGTCGGCTTCGCGTGGGACATCACTGGCGACGGCAAGACCAGCCTGCGCGGCGGCGGCGGTGCGTTCTACGATCAGCACCGCGACGGCGAATCCGGCAACGGCGCGGTCAACGCGGCGCCGTGGAACCTGCGCCTGTCAGTCGTCCGGCCGACCGGCCCGTTCTCGGACCCGTATCGCGGGCGGAACGACTTCAACCTGATCACAGACGCGACAATCGGCACGCCGCAGGCGCTGTTCCCGAAGCCGGTGCTGATTGAGACGCTGGACCAGCAGTACAAGACGCCGGTGACCTACAACTTCAACCTGACGTTCGAGCGTGAAGTAGCGCAGGGCATCATGGCGCGCGCCGCCTACGTGGGATCGCGGAATCGGAACGGGCGCTTCACCGTGTCGCTGAACCCGGCGATCGCGACCCTTCCCGGCGCGACCACCGGCAACACCGACGCGAGGCGGCAGTTCGCGGCGGACGGCATCGGCCAGGTCAACCTTCAGGTCCAGGATCGCCGGTCGAACTACAACGGTCTGCAGCTCGCGCTGACCAAACGCTTCTCGCGCGGCTTCCAGGTCAGCAGCAACTACACGCTCTCGAAAGTCGTGGGCGATTTCGCCGGCGAGCGGCAGTTGACCGGCGGCGAGATCATCCCGTACTTCATGTATCAGGATCCCGCGCTGATGTGGGGGCCGCTCGATCAGGATCATCGTCACCGCTTCACGACGTCGTGGGTGATGGACCTGCCGGGCCAAAACCTCTCGGGACCGATACGCTTTGCGCTGGGCGGTTGGCAGTGGTCCGGTGTGATGCAGTACCAGACGGGCCGTCCGTTCACCGTCACCAGCGGCACGGACAACTCGCTCGACGGCATCGGCAACGATCGGGCGAAACTGACCGGCGCCGACTACAGCGCGATCCCGACCACGGCATGCCTCAACTGCGTGTGGTTCTTCAACCCGGCCGCCTTCGCGACGAACGACATCGGGACGTTCGGGAACGTGGGCAAGGGCGCGTACTACGGTCCATCGCTGCACAGCTGGGACATGGGGCTGTCGAAGAACTTCCGCTTCAACGCTTCGTCGTACGTGCAAGCGCGCGTAGAGTTCTTCAACATCTTCAACCAGGTCAACCTCGACGTCCCGAACACCGCGACCAACAACCTGGCGACGCTCGGCCGGATAACCCGCACCGATCCCGGCTCGGGCGATCCACGGATTCTGCAGTTCGGATTGAAGTTCGTCTTCTAGATCAACGCTGCCGGCGGAGGACTTCGCGCGCTTGCGCGAGGTTCCTCCGCGCGTTTTCGTCGCCGGGGTTGAGCGCCAACGCGCGTTCGAAATGCGGCAGCGCTTCGTCGAGGCGCCCTTCGCTCGCAAGCGTATATCCGAGGTTGTTGTGCGCCTCGACGTCGTCGGGAGCCAGCTTCAGCGCGCGTTGATAGCGTTCGATCGCCTCACGCGATCGTCCCAGTTGAGTCAACGCGACGCCTGATCCGACGAGGGCCTTCACGTTGTCCGCCTGCAGGGCGAGTGTGTCGTCGTACTGAGCGAGCGCGAGGTCGGGCCGCTGCAGTCCGATCATCACCTTTGCAAGCGCCAGCCGTGCCTCGACATCGTCCGGTCGCAGACGAACTGACTCCGCCAACTGCCGAGCGGACTCTTCCCGCCGGCCGACGGCGGCCAGCGCGAGCCCGAGATTGTAGCGGGCCTCGGCGTATTCCGGCCACGCGTGAACCGCCGATTCGTAGTGGGCAATCGCATCGGACGGCCGCCCGATTCGGGCGAGCAGCGTGCCGACACCAAACTGCGCCGCCGGGTTCTCCGGGGCTTCGCCGAGCGCGCGCAGGTAGAACTCTATCGCCTGACTGGCGCGATTCGGATCCTTGGCCATCGCCGCGCCGATGTCCGCGTAGTGCATCGCGCGCGACGCGCGCGCGTTTTCGAGCGGGACGTGCGCCAGGACCACTGCGCCGGCAGCGGCGGCGAGGGCTGGTGCCAATCGGCGCACCTGCCAGCCCTCGGCCAGCCGTGCTGTCTGAACCACGCCCGCCGCAGCGAGGACCATCAGCACCGGCGCGATCGGAAATCGATAGCGAGCGAACACGTAGAACAGCACGACGCTTGCGGTGTAGGTCGCGGCGACCGCATACAGGAGCCAGAGACGCCGCGACGAGGATGCGGTCAGGACGGCGCCGAGCGCGGCGAGGCCCAGCAGCACGCCGAAGTCGAAGGGCCGCAGCGCCCGCAACAGGGTGGACCACTCGGCATAGACGTCAAGCGTTTCCGTGTCGGCAATCTCCGCCGCGTTGAACGTCAACGCCGCCTTCCGCGCCAGCAGGCGAATCCAGGCGATCGGCTGCGAGCGGATGTCGCTCCAGGCGCGGTTGGACCAGAACGCTGACACCTCCGAAGCCGTGAGCGCTCGACCGGCGCTCTGTTCGGCCAGCCGTGTGGCGTCCTCCCGCTCGTCTGCGGCGCTGCCGTGGCCTACTGTCAGCGCTTCGTAGGTGCCGGACGCGCCGGCGTGGTTGCCGATGTAGAAGTTCGGTCCAAATTGCGCGGTCGTCAGGTGAAAGCCGCCGCCGGCGACGAGATTGCGGATGCCGACGGGCACCAGTATCGCGAGACAGCCGGCGACGAGCGCGGCCGCCGCGATCGAGCGATGACGCGTGGCCGTCGGCGCGAGGGCAATCCAGGACAGCAGCGGCAGCATGAGGAGCAGCGCGTTCTCGCGCGCCAACGTCAGCAGGCCGAGCACGGCGCCTGCGACCAGCCAGCGGCGCGTGGTCATGCCAGTTGGCGGCTTCGAGACGAGCCAGAGCAGCAGTACGGTGAAGAACGTGACGAATGACGATTTCTCCAGCAGGCCGTCGAGAAAGATGGCTGGCGGATACACGGCGAGGAGCGCCCCCGCGATGACGGCTCGTTTTTCGCCGACGAAGGACGCGGCCGCGGCGGCGAGCAGCGCGCAGGACGTCGCGCCGAGCAGCGCCTGGACGATCCGAACGATTGTGACGTCGTCGCCAAGCGTGCGATAGAGAAGGGCCAGAAGATACGGGTACAGCGGCGCCTGATAGAAGACGCCCTGCCCGATCCAGTCGCCGGCGGCAATGCGCCGCGCCCAGGCGTCGTAGGCGTCAGCGTCGCCGAGGCGCAGGTCGTAGAAAGGCGCATGAGCGATCTGCCAGAGATACAGACAGCGGATGGCGAAGGCGAGAATCCAGATCGCCGCGAGCGCCCTGGCTCGCCGAGGCGCCGGAGGCGCGATGGCGGCGCGTCCACTGGGCGCCGTCGGCTGAGACATGCGGCCTTGAGCCCGGTTCACGCGGACGCGTTTCATGACGTGGATGGACGGCAGCGTGATCCTAAACAAAAAGCTCCGCAGGCCGAAGGGCCTGCGGAGCTCGAAACGCGATTAGCCGTCAGAGCTGATAGCTGATAGCTGGCAGCGGATAGCTTCCTAAAACAGATACCGCAGCGAGAACTGCATGCGCCGTTCGTTGCGCGCCGACGTCACCTTGCCGAAGTTCGTGTCGGTCTGATTGCCATTCGCGTCGAAGATGGCGCTGGTGTCGACTTCGTTGAACGATAGCGAGTCGAACAGGTTGTAGATCTCCCAGCGGAACTGCATCTTCTGCCCGTGTCTCATCGGGAAGTTCTTGAAGATCGAGAGATCGTGGTTGTTGAACCCCGGCAGCACCACCTTGTTGTTGTCGCAGTTGTTGCCGATGGCGCCCTGCCCGGACGGCCGCGAGAACACGCTCGTGTCGAACCACCGGTCGATCGTCCGTTGGCCGCGCGGCAGATTGGCGTCGCCGGACTGGTTCGGGAACGGGCCGTTGTTGTCGCCGCAGCGCTCGCCACCGCCGGTGAAATCGAAGTTGTCCGTGGTCGTGAACGTGACGGCCGAAATCCCACCGCTCGCGAATGTGCTGATACCCGAGACGCTCCAGTCATTCAGCAACCATTTCGACAGCGCGCCGCGGCCTTCGCGGTTGGGCACGTCGATCGTATAGCTCGCCACCACGACGTGCTCCTGCAGGTTGTTGCGCCACCGCGATTGGTCCGGCGAAATCGGATTGCTCTGGTAGACCTGCGAGCCGTTGACGGCGTTTGGGAAAAAGTCCTGGTAGCTTTTCGCCCACGTGTAACTGCCCGCGAGCTCGATCCCGCCGGTGAACCGCCGCGTGACCTGTGTCTGAATCGAGTTGTAGTCGGAATTGCCGATCGGCTCGGTCATGCTGATGTTGCCGAATCCGATGACCGGCCGCAGGAACACGTCGGGCATCGCCCCCGGATTGGCCGCAGTCGGTGTGACGGTCAAATCGCGATTCTGCGCCAGGAACCGCGCGCCGGCTGCGACCGAGTTGTAGTTCTTCTGCACCGGCAGGTAGTGCGTCTGATCGCCGACGAACGCAATGTCGAGCACGGTGTGCCAGCCGAGCTCGCGCTGCATGCCGACGGTGTACCGATAGGTGTTCGTCCGCTTGTCGATCCTCGACGTGCCGCTCACGTCGGTCGGCGTCGTCGTGCCGTTGCCGGTGAAGAACGAGTTGTAATCCGTGAAGCGCACCACGCGGTCGAACCGGTACGCCGGCCCGCCAGTCACGTAGAACCCGCCGGAGCCCTCGTGGAAGCCGCCGCCGCTGGCGCGGATCACCGTGCGGGAGTTGACGGCCCACGCCATGCCGAGCCGCGGATCGTACTGGACGCCCGGCGACTCGAAGAAGCCGAACCCGCTCTCCGTGTAGTTGTTGTTGTCCTGATTCACGACGCCGTTGATCTTGCACGGGGTCGTCGGCGTGATGACGCCGCACGTGTACCCTGTGCCCGGCACCATCTGCCCGATGAATGTGACCGGCACGACCTCGCCGCTCAGCGGGTTCTGCGCGCGGCGTCCCTGTGCGGTCGTAATCGGCCGGAAGAGCACCGGCGGATTGCCGCCCCATCTCGGGTCGAACGCATCGAACGCGAAGACCGACGACTCGCCCGATACGTGGTAGGGGAGACCGGATCGGTACATCCGGAGGCCGATGTCGACAGTCAGATTGGCGCGCGGTTTCCAGGTGTCCTGTGCGAACCAGGCATACGTGTTCTGCTGGCGATCGTCCCCCGGCCGCCCCATCGACTCGGTGTAGCTGGTCACCTGGCCGAGGAGGGCGTTGGAGAAGGCAAATCCGGTGTTGTTCGGGTTCGCCGCGTCGGTGCTGAAGTTGAACTCGCCGGCGAAGGTCCCCGATCGCGCCTGGCCGAAATTCTCGCGCTCGCGCATCGCGCCGACCTTGAAGGTGTGCGATCCGCGGTTGTGCGTGAGGTTGAGGTTGACGTTGAATGCCGTGTCGTGGCCCGTGATCGGCCATCGATTGTCGTAGGAGATGTTCGGAATCCAGTCGCTGCTGCCGCTGCTCTGGAAGTTGCCCCACGTCGCTTTGGGAATGAGACCCAGCGGATTATTGGCCGCCGCGAACTGTGGCAGGTTCGCGAGAGCCGGGAAGCTCGCGCGCTGAATCGACGCCAGCGCCTTGTCGTCTTCGGGCGGGCCGTCCTCGTGACTGTTGAAGACGCCGGTGTTGACCTCGAGAACGGTGTTCTTGCCAAGGATGCGTGTGTAGTCGAGTTTGGCCTGGTCCGCCGTGAAGTCGTAGCGCTGCCGGACGAGACCCCAGCGCGCCGAGGCCCCGGCGACGTTGTTGCCGACGCTCTTGGTGTACCAGGTCTGACCCTTGAAGGAAATCGTGTCGGACTGCGAGGGCCGCACGTCGAACCGGAACAGGTGCTGCCGCCGCGGATGATCGATGCTCGGCTCCTGGACGAGATAGTTGTAGCCGGAGTTGCCCGGTGCGTTCGGCATCGGCAGCATGTTGAGCAGCGCCAGCCCGCGCGGATCCAGACGGTTCAACGGGATGACGTTGCCGGGAAAATTCGCGCCCGTGAGCGGATCGCGGATGGCAATGAGCGCGCCCGCCGGCGTGCGCGTTTGTGAGAAATCGCCACGGCGTTCGAGGTCGGTCGGCATCATCCATCGCCGCAGGATATTGACGTCCTTGAGCTGCGTGTCGTCGAGTGAGTAGAAGAACAAGACTTTCTTGTTGAAGCCCGGCACCGGCCCGCCGAGGGTGCCGCCGAGCGTGCTGTACCGGTATTCCGGTTTCGGCAGGTTCGCGATCTGGTTGAAATAATTGAGCGAATTGAATGCCGTTGCGCGCTGATAGGTGTACGCCGTGCCGTGATACTCGGTGCCGCCGTGCTTGGTGATGAAGTTCACCTGCGCCCCGCCCTTCAACCCGTACTCCGCCGCGTAGGCGCTCATCTGCACGTTCACTTCGGCGATCGCGTCCATGTTGGTGGCGCCGCTGAAATTCCCGCCACCGCCGCCCGATCCGCCGCCGTCACCGCCGTTGATGCCGTCGACGTAGATCGTTTGACCGCGTGTCGAGCCTTGAATGGCCGGCACCGCCGTGGCGAAGCTGCCGCCGAACGTTTCCTGATCGTTGGCCAGCAGCGAGACACCGGGCAGGATCTTCAACAGCGAGATCGGGTCGCGGCCGCGAATCGACAGGTTGGTCACCTGCTGGAGATCGAGCACCGCCTGATGCGCCGTCTGGGTCGTCGCCAGGAACTGGCCGACCGAGCTGACGGTGACCGCTTCGTTGAATTCGCCGATGTCCAGCTTCAGCGATCCGACCGCGAGGCGGTTGTTGCCCTGCACGATGTTCGCTTTGACCTCAAGCGGCTTGAAACCCGTGAGCGTCACTCGGATGGTGTACGGTCCAGGGGCCAGGGACGGAAAGACGAACGCGCCGATTTCGTTGGTGACCGTGCGCCGTTCCTCCCCGCTGTTTTCGTGGATGATCGCGACGTCGGCGCCAGGAAGCACCTGACCCGTACCGTCGACGATGACGCCGGACATCGAGCCCGACACCGTCTGCGCCGCCCCGTTGACGGCGACCAGCAACAACATCAGTACCGCCGAGAACCTGAACAGCCTCATGCCACCCCCCATTCAGCCTGCGAATCGCTCCGGGACTGCGTTCTGCGCGAGTTGTATACCTAACTTAATCGGTAAAGTAAACTCCCTTTACCGTTAAAGGTGATAAAGTGGGCGCCCACATCCAAGGTTTTGGTGGCCGGGCCCGGCCGGGGGGGTCGATGGAAACGCCAACCGAGACTCGCTGTACGCTGCCGAGAGCGATCGCGCGCATTCTCGCCTGCGCGCTGTGCGTCGCGGGCGCGACCCTTTTCGGCCGCGCCGACGATGCCCGTCCCTACACCACGTGGCGGGAGTACGGCGGGTCCGCCGACTCGATGCAGTATTCGGCGCTGGCGCAAGTCGATCGCAGCAACGTGAAGCGGCTCGAGCGCGCCTGGTTCTATCCCGTCGCCGGCGATCCGGACCGCCTCCCGTTCAACCCGATCGTCGTCGACGACGTGATGTATGTGGCGGGAGCGAAACAGGCGGTGGTCGCGCTCGACGCCGCAACCGGCAAAGCGCTCTGGACGTCGACCGAAAAAGCGACCGAGCGCGGCCTGATCTACTGGGAAAGCACGGATCGCACGGACCGCCGGCTGATCGTGACGACCAACAGCGGCATCCGGGAGATCAACGCGAAGAACGGCGAGATGATCAGGACGTTCGGCCGCACCGGCACGGTCGACATGCGCACTGGCACCGATCGTCGTCTCGGCGGGCCGTCGAAGAGTCCCGGACGCGTCTTCGAAAACCTCCTGATCATGGGATCGCAGACCGGCGAGGGATACGGGTCGCCGCCGGGCGACGTCCGCGCCTACGACGTGGTCACCGGCGCTCTCGTCTGGACGTTTCACACCATTCCCCGCCCGGGCGAATTCGGATACGACACCTGGCCGTCCGACGCCTGGAAGTACGCGGGCGGCGCGAACACATGGGGCGACGTCACCGTCGACGCCAAGCACGGCATCGCGTTTTTCCCAACCGGATCGCCGACCCACGATCTCTACGGCGCCGATCGCGCCGGCAACAACCTGTTCGGCAACTGCCTCGTCGCCCTCGACGCGCGCACAGGCAAACGCCTCTGGCACTTCCAGGTCGTGCACCACGATCTGTGGGACTACGACCTGACGGCCTCCCCGAAGCTGCTGACCATCCGCGATCCGTCCGACCGCACGAAGACGATCGACATCGTCGCGCAGGCCGGCAAGACCGGATTCCTCTACGTGTTCGAGCGGGTGACGGGCAAGCCTGTCTGGCCGATCGAGGAGCGCCCGGTTCCGCGGAGCGAGGTGCCCGGCGAGCAGTCGTCGCCGACGCAGCCGTTTCCGACCAAGCCGCCGCCGTTTGCACGGCAGGTCTTCAAGGTCGAAGATGTGAACCCGTTTCTCCCGGCTGCCGAACAGGAGCGGCTGCGACAGTCGGTTCGCGACGCCGCCAACGAGGGGCTGTTCACGCCGTCGAGCCATCTCCGCTATCACATTCAGTTTCCAGGCGCGTGGGGCGGCGCCAACTGGGGAAGCACCGCCGGGGACCCGGTGTCGGGGATGCTCTTCGTGCGCAGCCTCGAGATGCCCAGCTATCGCCGCATGGCGTTGGACGTGCCGCGGCCGTCGTCGCTGCCGCAGGGCGCGCAGGAGCGGCGCGGCTACACCAACTACGCGCAGCGCTGTGCCGCGTGTCACGGCCCGGGCCAGACGCCAATGAGATCGCCGGCGGCCCTCGGCCTGGAGCGATTCCGCGCGCTCGTGCGCCAGGGTCAGGATCAGATGCCGGCGTTTCCGGTGACGGCGCTGCCGGAGGACGACTTCTCGGCGCTCGCGGGCTATCTGGTGTCGCTGCCGGTGTCAGACGATCCGAGCGCGGATGGCGCGCTGCGGCTTCCGCAGAATCCGAATCGGTACCCGGGTCCTGAATCGCGTTATGCCGGAGCGTTCTCCGCTGGTTGGTATGGCAGCAACGGCCTGCCGACCGTCGGTCCACCATGGACACAACTCGTCGCCTACGACCTCAACGAAGGCGTGATCAAGTGGCAGGTCCCCGACGGCAACGCGCCGGGCCTCGCCGCGCAGGGCATCATGAACACCGGTACGGTGAGGCCGAGAAACGGCCCTGTCGTCACGGCCGGCGGGCTGGTGTTCATGCCGAATTCGCAGGATCGGATGCTGCGCGCCTACGACGCTAGCACCGGCGCCGTGGTCTGGGAGCAGGAGCTCGAAGCGAATCCCGAAGGCATTCCAGCGGTGTACGAAGTTCGAGGGCGTCAGTACGTGGCGTTCGCCGCTGGTGCGTCGTGGGGCGGTGGGACCGATCCGGTCTGGAAGAATCCGTTCCATCGGAAGGAAGGGAAGATGGAAGCGCAGGGCTACCATGTGTTCGCGCTGCCGCCGTCGCCACGTCATTAACTCGTGCGCAAGAGGGACGTGATCATGTCCAGGACCGGCTTCACGATCTTGACGGTAGCGTTGCTGGCTGTCGATTCCTCCGTCCACGCTCAAGGCCAGGCGCAGCCCCCGCAGCCGCTCGCGCCGCGCGCGCCCGACGCGCTCGAGCGCGTCACCTGGCGGACGCGAACGCTGGTCGGCGACGATCGTCTGACGAAGTGGAAGTTCGCGGTGCCGGCTGACGGCGTTGGCGTGCCGACGTTTCTCGAGGCGGTCGTTCGCGCCGACGCGGCCATCGTCGATTTCGTCGAGGGATCGAGCATGCAGCGGGTGAGTCCCGACATCCCCAAGAGCCTCGATTGGAATCTTACCGCGCAAGAGATTGCTGCAATCCGCGGCCGCATGGGCACGATCAGGATGCTCGCGTACCGGGTGGACAACTTTCCTCGGGACGCCGCCGGCCAGCGGACGTTGTTCGAGTTCGCCAAAGCGATGGGGGTCGAGACGCTCGTGACCGGGGCGAAGCTGGAACTGTCCAGCCCTGCGGCCCTCGCCGACGAATTTAGCATCAGCCTCGCCGCGCTCGGTATGCAGGAGGCGAGACCGGTGGCGCTGATGAAGGCGCTTCAGAGCTTGAACAAGCGCGTCGGCATCGGCATCGACACCGGAGTGTGGGCGGCCGACGGCGTGTCGCCGCGCGACGCTCTGGCGATCGTCAAGGACCGGCTGCTGTATCTGAGATTGCGCGATCGGCCGCGCGGGACGACAGCGCGGAACACCCCGCTGGGCCGCGGCGCAGGAAACCTGGTCGAGGTGTTCAACGAGTTGAATCGCCTCAACGTCAGGCCGCTGGCGCTGACGCTCGACACCAGCGGCGTCGTGAACGCGCCCGGGGACCTGTTCGCGGCGATCGACGCCTTCGAAACGGTCGTGCAGCCGGCCTACGGCGCCAACTTCACGGCGTTCTCGAAAACCAGGCCGATCCGCTGGGATCTGGTGACGCCGGCACGCGGCGAGACACTCTCGCCGGCGGAGATCGCGAAACGCAGCGAGGAGATCCGGCAGAAAATCGATGCGGCGATTCCGCGACAGGCGTATGCGACGCCGAAGAAGCGGCGCAAGATGCTCGTCGTCGAAAGCCTGCACGGGATGTCGCACAACACGATTCCGCACACCAACGTGATGGTCGAGCGGATGGGAAAGATCACGGGGGCGTGGGAGACCGAGTTCAGCAACGACCTCGACAACCTGAAGTACCCGAAGATCAAGCAATACGACGGCGTCTTCCTCAACGACATCGTCGGCGAATTCGCGGCCGAGCCAGCGGTTCGGGATGGGCTGGCGCGCTTCGTCAAGGAAGGCGGCGGCCTGGCGGGGATTCATGGCACGCCGTGGGCGTCGAGGAACTGGGACGAGTTCGCCGAGATGATCGGCGCGCAGAGCGCGCCGCACCGGATCGAGCAAGGCATCATGAAGGTCTACGACCGCGCGAGTCCGATCATGAAACCGTTCCAGGAGAAGGACCTCAACTTCAAAGAGGAGTACTACCGGTTCCAGACCGAGGGCCAGGGGCGTTTGCGGTGGGACAAGGTGCGCGTGCTGATGACCGTGGAACTCGACGATCCGAAGATCGAGCCGCGGCCGTGGACCGGCTACAAGCGTCCAGACAACATCTACCCGGTGAGCTGGATTCGGAATTACGGCAGAGGACACGTGTTCTATTCGTCGCTCGGACACATGCCGGACACCTTCATGACGCCGGAGCTGGTCGGACATTTTCTCGCCGGGCTGCAGTTCATGCTGGGAGATCTGGAAGCGGACGCGACACCCAATCCCCGTCGGGACTAGGGGACTAGGGGACTCGGGGACTACGCAGTCGGGGCTAGCTGTGGGGACACCAATGAAAAAGACGCTACATGTCGTCGTTACGGCGATCGCGTTTGGATCGGTTGTCTCGTTCGCGCAGCAGGCGCGCGTGCGGCCGCTGCCGGAACAGATTCCGTCGATCTCGATGCGGCCGACTGGCTCGAGCCTCGGGACGATCCGCGTCGGTGCGGCCGACAGGAACATCTGGTTCGACTGGCGCGTCGGCGTGCCGGGGACGGCGATCAAGTCGCTCACGCTCTCCGAGATGCTCCCGAAGATCGACGTGCTCGCGGTAGCGAGTGTCGAAGCCTCGAGTTCGCAGATGGTTGCGCCGGAGATTCCGAAGAAGCTGGATTACCGGCTTCAGCCGGGCGAGCGGAACGCGGTCGTGTACCGCCTGAAAGAACTTGGCGAGCAGATGCTTGCATACCGCGTCGATACCGTCGGCGCCGACGAGGCGGCGCGCCGCAAGGTGTTCGAGTTCGCCAAAGCGATCGGCGCGCCGACTCTGGTCGTGGGCGCCGACAGCCCTGCGCTCGCGGCCCTCGACAAGCTCGCCGAGGAATTCGGCGTCAACGTTGCCGTCGAGAGCAAAGGCGATCCGAAAATTGCGGTGCGGTCGGTCGAGGGCCGTGGCAAGCGGATTGGCATCGCCGCCGACCTCGGCGGATGGATGCAGGCCGGCATCAAGCCGGTTGACGCCCTGCCGGTCGTCAAGGATCGCCTGATGCTCGTCAACGTCAGCGACCGCAGCGCGCTCGGCGCCGGCGGTCGCGAGGTTGCGCTCGGCACCGGCGTTGGTGGCCTCGGCGACTTCTTCCTCGCCGTGTGGCGCGCCGGCATCAAGCCGCTCTCGATCACGATCCAGTCGGCCGGGACGACCGAGGCCGACCTCGTGAAGAACCTGAACGCGTTCGAGCGCGTGATGTGGCCGGCGATGGCCGATCGGGTCCGGCAGATGCTCGACAGTCCTGCCGGCAAGATTCGCGGGCCGGATCGCCTCAAGCCGGAGGAACGGCAGCAGATCGAGGCGGCGATCCCGAAGCAGGCGATCGTGAAGCCGAAGAAAGCGCGCAAGCTGCTGGTCACCGACATCCAGATGTACTCGGGGCACTCGACGATCCCGCACGGCAACCTGCTGCTCGAGCTGATGGCAAAGAACACCGGCGCCTTCGCGCCGACGTTCAGCAACGACCTGAACCTGCTGAAGTACCCGAAGATCAAGGAGTTCGACGCCATCTACCTGAACAACGTGTGCGGGATGGTCTACAACGATCCGGAAGTCCGCGAGGGGATCCTGCGCTTCGTGCGCGAAGGCGGCGGCATCGGCGGCCATCATGCCGTCACATTCGCGGGCAATAACTGGCCCGAGTTCGCCGACATGATGGGCGGGTGGGCCGGTGCGCACCACGTCGAGAAACAGACGATCAAGGTCGACGACGTGAGCAGTCCGCTGACCAGGTCATTTGGATCGGCGAGCTTCGAGCACGTCGACGAGTTCTATCAGTTCCCGCCGACGTCGCCATACTCGCGCGAGAAGCAGCACATTCTGCTCAGCATCGACGTGGAGAAGTCGGATCGGGCCACCGACAGCCGGCTCTGCCCGCAGTGCACGCGCCCGGACCAGGACTACGGGCTCGCCTGGATTCGCACCTACGGTCAGGGGCGCACCTACTTCACGCCGCTCGGTCACACCAACATCTTCTACACTGATCAGCGGTGGACCCAGCATCTGCTGGCGGCGATTCAGTACATCCTCGGCGACCTCGACGCCGACGCGACACCGAGCGCAAAGGCGAAGCCTGCGACGAACGGAAAGTAAATGCGTCTCACCAAGGCTGAACTCTCAAGGCTCAACGAGCCCAGTGATGTTGGCTATTGCGATGGCGCCGGCGAGCACGAGGTACGCGGTCGAAACCAGCAGCACCACGCGTAGTCGGTCGCGCTCGCTCCAGTCGGCAAAGGACAGCAGCCACGCGAGCAACGGCAGCAGCAGAATGCCGTGCATCGTGACCGCGTGTGTCGGTTTCAGCGCTCCGCCGGTCGCGTAGGCGGCCGCTGGATTGCCGGCGAACACCAGCATCATGCCTCGCGCGATCATCGTCGCGCCGGTCGCCATCGCGACGCACAAGGCCACGAACCCCACCTGGATCGCCCTCCGCAGGCTGATCGGCACGGCCGGATTCTGGCGGAATGCCGTCGCGGTCAGCCCGACGATGACAACCACGAGCGCAATGCCGCCGACGGCCAGGGCTCGCGCGACCAGCGCGTCGAACGCCGTTGCCACATTGAAGTGAGAGGGCACGCCGCGCCACGCCTGCAACGAGACCAACGCCGTCTCGACGACGCTCGCTGCGGTGAAGATCGTGAAGAGAGCGAGGCGCGTCCGCTCGGCGAGCGGCAGAAACGAAGCGACCCACACGATGGTGACGAGGGTTATCCCGAACGACAAGCCAAAGACCGCCGGCTTGCGCAAAGAGAGGGGCCCCACCCAAGACGCTCCAGTGACAGTAAGAATGGCGATGTGAACGACGCCGCTGACGAGCAGTAGCACGCCGACGAGGTAGCCGGCGCGTTCAATGCGGCGGCCGCTGACCCAGAATGATCGCAGCGACATGAACATCGACTGTCGCACAAGCATGACGCGACAGCCTGGCAGCGAAAGATGAAGGAATTGTGAAGCTACAGACTTCCACCCCGCCCACATGTTTGAAAGCTCATCTCATTGACCCGATTGGAACAGCAGCGGGGCGATTTCATTCAGGTAGCGGCGCCACACCATCCAGGTGTGCGCGCCCGAACTTTCGTGGAACGTATGACGGATGTGATGCTGCGTCAGAAACTCCGAGAAACTCTTGGACGCGTCGAAGATGCCATCCTCCTTGCCGCAGCCGACCCAGAGCAATCGGAGCTTCTGGTTCGACGTCTTGCCGTCGGCGATGAGGCTCGCGTAGGTCTTCGGGAAGGCAGCTGCGGAGCCTACGGCGGCACTGAACCCTCCGACGTGGCTGAACAACTCCAGGTGGTTCAGACCGATGGTCAGCGCTTCGCCTCCGCCCATCGACAACCCGACGAGAGCGCGATGATCGCGATCGGCGATCGTGCGAAAGCGCGACTCGATGAGGGGGATCACATCGTCGATCAGATCCCGGCCAAACTTCGCGGTGTTCTCGCCGGGCTGCGCCGGCAGATTCGGGGGAACGCCGTAGCCGAACGGCATGACGACGATGAATGGTTTGGCGCGGCCACTGGCACGAAGGTTGTCGAGGATGAGATTGACGCGGCCCAGACGGTGCCACGCGGTTTCGTCGGCGTTGGCGCCGTGCAGCAGGTAGAGCACCGGGTAACGTGCCTGCGAGTCGCGCTCGTACTCGGGAGGCAGGTACACCGTCAGCCGCCGTTCAGTGCCAAGGGACTGTGATTTGTAGCGGAGGCTGCGCACGTCGCCGTGCTCCGCGGTCTGCGCGTCATAGAAAGCCGGTTGATTGCCGCGAACCTCGAGGATGCTCGAGATCGTGCTCGGCGTCGATCCGGTCTTCACGTCTGGATTGTTCGGATCGATCGTGCGGACGCCGTCGATCGTGACGTTGTAGTGATAGATCTCTGGCTCGAGCGGTCCGAGCGTCAGCGTCCACAGGCCGTTGGCGTCTTTGTCGAACGGCTTGCTGCCTGGCATGAACTCGCCGGTCAGCAGAATCTCGCGCGCCTGCGGGGCGAGCAGCCGGAATGTCACGCGCCGGTCCGCCGCCACTTCGGGCGACACGATGCGCGCGGGCTGTTGAGCGGTGCCGGTTGCTGCCATCAGCACTAGGCCAAACGAGACAATCGTTGTTCTTGTCATGTCAGTCCACCGGCGGCAGGAATGCAATCACCAATTCACGAATTCTCTCAATCACCGATTGCGGCTTTCATCGACGGTCGATCCGGACCATGTTGCGCGTGAGCGCCTTCAAGCTCGGTGCGCCGAGCGCACCCATGTTCCTGCCGAGATCGCTCTGCAGCATTTCGACGACGGCCTGGACGCCGTCGGCACCATACGCGGCGAGCCCCCACATCACCGGCCTGGCAATCAACACCGCCTGCGCGCCGAGCGCGAGCGCCTTCGCGATGTCGCTGCCGCGCCGGAACGCGCCGTCGACGAGCACCGCGCCTTTCCCTCCGACCGCGTCGGCGACAGCCGCAACCACCTCGATCGGCGACGGCCGGCCGGTCGCGGCACCGTGATCCGACACGATTACGCCACGAGCGCCTTCATTGAGGGCCGTGCGCGCGTCCTCGGCCGACATCACACCCTTGATCACCACCGGCGCGTCCACTCCCTTCAGGATCGATGCGATCGTCTTCCAGGGAATCGCCGCTGCGGCCGGCGTCGCTGGACGCGCGATGCAGACCACCTTGCAGCCGGCGCCGATCGCGCGGTCGATCTGCCCGCGCGCGTCGCCATCCGCGTAGGTGCTGAACCACAGCGGCGTCGTGGCCTGCGCGGCCAGGTCGGCCAGCGGCATGCTCGATCGACTGCTGACGACGATGGACGCGTGTGCGGCGGAGGCGCCGCGAACCGTCGCCAGTTCGCCGTCGGGATGAAAGCGGCGCTGATCGCCGACCGGGCCGACGAGAATCGGCGCGACATGCGGCGCGCCGAGCAGATCGGCCGTCATGTCCAGATCGACGGTGGGCACGAGGTACCGCGGACGGAATGTCATCCGGTCGAACGCCGCGCGACTGCCGCCCGCGATCGCGGTGTAGACCGCCGCGTCGAGGACCTGCTTCGCCACGTCCTCGTACTCGAGCACGTTGACGAGATCCTGCCGGCGCGGGAGACGCGGTTTCCGCGCCCCCCTTCCGTCCTGCGAGTCTGACACCGTTACGCCCACGGAAAATTCGTCCTGACCGCCGTCCGATCGAGCGCCGCGAGCGTCGTGCGTCCCGTCCGCGCCATCGCTTCACGGACTTCCGCGTGCAGAATCTCGAGCAGCCGTTGCACGCCGGCCGGACCGAATGCGCCGAGGCCCCATCGCGGGGCGCGCCCGAGACAGACCGCGCTGGCGCCGATCGCGATCGCCTTGACGATATCGGCGCCCCGGCGGAAGCCGCTGTCGACGAGGACCGGAATCTTGCCGCCGACGGCGTCGACGATCTCCGGCAGCACTTCGACTGTCGACGGCACGTAGTCCATGGCGCGTCCACCGTGGTTCGAGACGATGATGCCGTCGTACCCCCGCTCGACGCAGACCTTCGCATCCTCGGGGTTGATGATGCCCTTGATCAACATCGGGCCCTTGACGAACGGCCGGATGTCGTCGAGGTATTTCCAGCTGTACCACATCCGCCGCGGGTCGACGCGGTACCTGGCGGCGCCGCGTGTGCTGGCGGCAAACGGCTCCGCGCCTTCGACCCGCCGCGGGGTCGTGCTGCCACCGAGATACCGATCGTGCAGGTCGCGTTCGTATCGCGATGTCTGCTGGTCGACGGTGACGACGATCGCCCTGGCGCCGTTGGCTTGAAACAGTTCGATTTGATCGCGCGCCGCGGTGAGGTTCTGGATCGGATAGAACTGCGACCAGCGCGGACCGGTGGCGCTCGTCGCCACCTTCTGGATCGGAATGCTCGAGCCGCTGGCCAGAATCATCGGCGTGCCGGTGGCGGTCGCTCCCTGGTACATGCCGGCGTCGCCGTCGGGATGCAAATCGCGCTGCCGGGTGCTCGGCGCGACGAAAATCGGATACTCCATCCTGATGCCGAGGACTTCGGTCGCGGGGTTGACGGCGTCGGGCGACGTTCCCGGCCGTTCGACGAGTTCCACCCAGTCGAACGCCTGGCGATTGCGGCGAAGCGTGAACTCCGAGTCGCTGCCGTGCGCCATGTAGTCGTAGCTGGCGAGCGGCATGTTGGCGAAGCAGATCGGCTCGAAGTCGAAGGCGGTCATCATCTCGTCGATCCCCGGCACGCGACGGTGATCCTTGAGCGGACGGGGGTCGATTTGCGCGCGCAGGAGCGGAGAGCCGGCGAGCATGCTGGCCAGGCTCAGCAAGGCTTCGCGGCGGGTCAGGCTGTGCCTCCAGCGGTCGTCACATCGGCTCAAGAATCCTCCGCGGCATTCGCGCGCCGCCATACTACAACTGTGCTAGGCTCTCCGACCAATATGAAGATCAGACGTCGAGAGTTCTTCGGCACGGCGTCGGCGATGGTCGCTGGAATGGCGACGGCAAAGCTCGCCTCTTCGCAGGAAGGTTCGCCGGCGCCGAAGGTGCCGACGCGCCCCGCCAAGGTCGAACGGCTGTTCAAAGCGCCCGACATTCATCCCAACGCGTTGGAGGCTGCGCCCGACGGCCTGTGGATCGGCGATCAGGTCTCGGAGCGCGTCTTCCGCGTCGACTGGCAGACCGGCAAGGTGCTGCACGAAGTGCAGACCGAGTCGCACAACACCAGCGGCGTGGCGGTCGGCGCCGGTTACCTGTGGCTGGGCGCCAACGGCGGCGTGAGCGGCCGGCGTCCGCCGCGTCCCGCCGACAAGCCGTTCGGCGAAGTGATTCAGGCCGATCTGAAGACGGGAAAGACCGTCAAGATTCACCAGCTGCCCTGGGGCGGCGGCGTGCACGGCATCACGTTTGTCCCGCAGACTCAGACGTTGTGGGTCACGGCATTGAGCATCGGCGCGGTGGCGGAGATGGACCCGAAGGACTTTCGCATGCTGCGCATGCGCCCCGCGAAAGGCGACCGGCCGCACGGGCTCGACTGGGACAATGGCGCGCTGTGGGTCCTGATTGCCGGCGATCATCTGGTGCAAAAGATCGATCCGGAATCGGGCAAGGTGCTCGAGATCGTCACCATCTCCAGAACCGCCGATCCCGACCCCCACGGGATGTGTATCAAGGACGGTTACATGTATTACTGCGATGCCGGCCTGACCGCACCGGGCCCAGGCAGCGAGCCGGCCCAGATTTGCCGGTTCAAGATCTGATGCGTACCAGACGCCGGCGTCTCGTTCTGCTCTGTCTCTCCATCGTCGCGACGATGGTCGTCGTCGGCTGGATGCGGGCGTCGGCGTTCCAGAACGACGAACTCGACGTGCTGAAAGTCATTCCTGAAAACTACAAGCTCGTGATCGACAACCCGTTCGTTCGTGTGCTCGAGGCCCACATTCCCGCGGGCACGGAAGAGAAGCCGCACCGGCACCTGCGCGGCATCAGCGTCTGCATGACCGAGTACACGCTCGAGTCGCGCATCCTGCCCGACGGCCAGTGGACGCGCAACGAGCGCAAGCTCGGGACTGTGTACTGGAGCGAGGCGAGCCTCCATCAGGTCCGCAACGTCGGCAAGACGATGAGCCACACGATCCGGATTGAACTGAAGTACTGACGGGTGCGCTTCAGGCCCGAGCTGCTGGGCGTCGTCGAATCACCGCTCGTACAAATCGCGACCGCCGCGGAAGCGATGCCCGGCGCCCTGAAGCTGTGCTACGGGGAGTCGGACATGCCGACTCCGGCATTCATCTGCCGCGCGGCGTACGACGCGTCGCTGGCCGGCCACACCTTCTACACGCATACCGCGGGAGCTTCCGAGCTGCGCGAAGCGATCGCCGCGAAGGTGTTCGAGCTCCACGGCGTGGCCTGCCAGCCGAGCGAGATCATCAGCACGGTTGGCGCGTCGATGGCTATCTATCTTGCCGTGCGCGCGTTCGTCGGCGCGGGTGATAACGCGGTCGTGATTTCGCCCACCTACGCCATTTTCAGCAACGCCGTCATCATGGCGGGAGGGCAGCCGAGGCCGGTACCGCTGACGCTCGAGGGGCATCGATTCCGGCTGGACCTGGATCGCGTGCGCGCGGCGATCGATCCCGCAACGCGAATGGTCGTGGTCAACAGCCCGTCCAACCCCACGGGCTGGCTGATGACCGAGGAGGAACAACGGGCACTCTACGACCTGGCCGAGCGCCACGACTTGATGATTCTCGCTGACGAGGTGTACGAACGATTGGTTTACGACGGACCAATCGCACCGTCGTTCGCGCGGGTCGCGCAGAACCGCGAGCGGCTGCTCGTCGTCAACAGCTTCTCGAAGACCTACAACATGACCGGATGGCGGCTTGGCTGGGCGCAGGGCAGCGAGCTCACGATCAGGCTGATGTACAAGGCCGCCGAGTTCATGACGTCCAACCCGGCGGCGATGGTGCAGCAGGCCGGCATCGTGGCGCTGCGCGACGGCGAGGCGTACGTGGGCGAGCTTCGCGATCACTACGCGAAGCGCCGCATGCAGGCGATGAACGCGCTGGCCGCCATTCCTGGTGTTTCAGTGCCAGAGGCGCAGGGCGCGTTCTACGCGTTTCCGCGGATTGACGGCCTCATCGACTCAACGGCGTTCACCGCCGATCTCCTGCGTGAGACTGGCCTTGCCCTGGCCCCGGGCGTCGCGTTCGGCGCCGCTGGCGCGGGCCACGTGCGCCTGTGCTTCGCAGCGACAGAGCAGACGCTCGCGACGGCGCTCACCCGGTTGTGTAAGTTCATGGCGGATCGCGTGAGCTGACTCTCACTCGTAGCGCATGCCTGTCCACCTCCTTGCGTCGCTGAGTGTGTAGGCGCGTGCTAGGATGCCCTTCGGTCTCGAGGTCAACGCATGCTCGTCGGACATCTAGCCGTTGCGCTCGGCGCGAAGACCGCGGAGCCACGCGTGCCGCTCGGCGCCGCCGTCGCTGCGGCCTTCGGCCTCGACCTTTTGTGGCCGATCCTGCTGCTGCTCGGCTTCGAGTCCGTCCGGGTGCATTCGGGCGATACGGCTTTTACCAACCTCGCCTTTGACTCGTATCCGTGGAGCCATAGTCTGCTGTTTGCGACCGTGTGGTCTGGCCTGGTCATGTTCGTCGTGCGGCGTCTGTACGGGTCATGGCGCCTCGGCGCCATCCTGGGAAGCCTGGTGCTGAGTCATTGGGTGCTCGACTTCATCACCCATCGTTCTGACTTGCCGCTGTGGCCGGCGGGCCCCGCGGTGGGCGCTGGACTGTGGAACTCGATCCCGGGCACGCTCCTCGTCGAGGGAACTCTGTTTGGCATCGGCGTCTGGCTGTACCTCCGCTCGAGTTCAGCCCGAGACAAAACCGGACGGTGGGCACTGGTGGCGCTCCTGGTGGTCGCCGGACTCGTTTGGGTAACCCAGCCGTGGTCGCCTCCGCCGCCCAGTGCAACGGCGGTGGCCTGGGGAGCGCTGATTCTCTGGGTGTTGCCGCCCTGGGCGGGATGGATCGAAGCCCACCGTGCATCGACGATTGTTCCGGTGCGCCACGGTTGACGGTATGTCAAAGACGACTCGCGAACCTTCTCTCGGAGAAGAGATCGCGAACAGCGTGAGCCACGGCGTTGGTTTCCTCGCGGCACTGGTCGCGACGCCGTTCCTCGTGGTGGCCGCCGCTCGACGAGGTGGTTCCGCCGCGATTGTTGGCGCGAGTGTGTTCGCTGGAACGACCGCCGTCTTGTATCTGGCCTCGACTCTCTATCACGCCTTGCCCAGGAACAGGGCGAAGCGTGCCTTCCGGGTGATCGATCACAGCGCGATCTTCCTGCTGATTGCCGGGACCTATACGCCCTTCACGCTCGGCGTGCTGCGTGGCGCCTGGGGCTGGACGCTGTTCGGCCTGGTCTGGAGCCTGGCGATCCTCGGCGTCGTGTTGAAAGCCGTAGGTGGAATCGGGTACCCGCGGTTGTCGACTGCGTTGTATGTCGGCATGGGGTGGCTGGCGCTGATCGCCATTCGACCGCTGTGGGTTCACGTGCCGGTCGCGGGCTGGCTGTGGCTCATTGCCGGCGGACTGTCTTACACCTCGGGCATTGCCTTCTACGCGGCGGAACGCGTGAGGTACGGCCACTTCGTCTGGCACGTGTTCGTTCTGATGGGGACGGTGTGTCACTTCTTTGCGGTGCTGTGGTACGCGGCTTGACCGGCGGAGGAAGCAGCAAGGAGCGTCATGAATGCGAAACATGTGGATTAGGCGGTCGTTGGCGTTCGCATCGACGCTCGCGTTGTCCGTCGCGTTTCCTGCTGCTCAGACCCGTGCAGTCAAGACCTTGGACATCTACATCGTGGACGTTGAAGGAGGTAACGCCACGTTGTTAGTCTCGCCGTCTGGCGAATCTCTACTCATCGACACCGGAAATGCCGGCGCAGCCGCTGTGCGGGATGCCGAGCGCATTATGGCCGCCGTCAAAGACGCAGGGCTCGTACGGATCGACCACTTGATTACCACTCACTGGCACGGCGATCACTTTGGCGGCATGACGGAGCTCGCCGCGCGCGTGCCGATCCGGGATTTCATCGATCACGGCCCCAATGTCCAGCCCGGTGCCGCCGCTGACGAATTTCTTCAAAAAATGTATCCACAACTCTTCGCAAAGGCGAAGCACACCGTCGCAACACCTGGCATGAAGATTCCCGTCGCCGGACTGGAGGTGCTCGTGGTGACGTCGGCAGGGGAGACGATCAAGGCGGCTCTCCCGGGAGCTGGCGGTGCGAATTCCTACTGTGCGAGCTTCAAGCCGGGAGAGAACAATGCTGAGGACCCGATGTCGGTCGGAACCCATGTCACATTCGGAAAGTTCCGGACGATTCATTTGGGCGATCTGACGAAGAACAAGGAATTCGAGCTGATGTGCCCCAATAACCGTATCGGCACGGTTGACGTGCTTCTGGGTTTGCATCACGGAGTCGATACGTCGAACTCGGAGGTTCTCGTGCACGCCCTTCGGCCGCGAGTGGCGATCATGAACAATGGCACTCGCAAAGGCGGACAACCTGAGGTGATGAAGACATTGCATGCGTCACCAGGTCTCGAGAATGTCTGGCAGATACATTTTTCCCAACTGAGCGGGCAGGAATACACCGTGCCGGGCATGTTCATCGCGAACCTGATTGACGAACCGTTGGCGGTCATGCCGGTCGGGCCGATCGCAGCCCCGCAGCCAGGTCCTGGGGCACCACCGGCCCCGCTCCACAATGGAACCGCGTACTGGATCAAGGTGTCGGCACAGCCTGATGGATCGTTCACAGTCACGAACGGACGCAATGGCTTCAACAAGAACTACCAGGTCGGTCTCAAACCTGGAACCAACTAACCTCAGTCACGAGCGAGACGCACATATGCTTCGACGCGTCCTATCCATCGTAGCCGCCGCCGGCGTGCTGCTCACGTCCGCCATCCGCGCCACGCCGCTTCCTCAGGCGGCGCGATTCGCGACCCCAACTGCGTCGCTCGATGAAAAACTGTCCGGGGCCGTCGCTCGCGGGGACGTGCCCGGCGTCGTCGCCGTCGCTGCCACGCGTGACCGCATCCTGTATCAGGGAGCGTTCGGAAAAGCGGATGTCGCAGGCGGGCGTCCGATGACCGCGGACGCGCTCTTCCGGATCGCCTCGATGACCAAAGCGGTCACATCAGTTGCGGCGATGCAACTGCTCGAACAAGGGCGATTCACGCTTGACGATCCAGCCGAGCGGTACTTGCCCGAGTTAGCCAACATGAAGGTGTTCGAGTCGTTCGATCAGGCGACCGGCGCATACAAGGTGCATCCCGCCGCCAGCAAGATCACGATCCGGCATCTCTTCACCCACACGTCAGGTCTCGGATACGGGTTCACCAGTCCGATCGTTCGCGATTTCAAGCCGCGCGAGGGCGAGACATATCCGGCGGGCCCGTTGCTCTTCGAGCCGGGGACGCAATGGATCTATGGGACGAGTGTCGATTGGCTCGGGCGGCTCGTCGAGAAGCTTTCCGGAAAAAGCCTCGAGGATTACTTCCGCGAGCGCATCTTCACGCCGCTGAAGATGTCCGACACGTTCTACAACGTCCCCGAAACCAAGCAGGCGCGGCTGGTGACGGTCCACCGGCGTCCAGATGGTCGCGCCGATGCGCCGCTCGTCGAGCAGCCCAATCAGCCGCAACGTCCTTCGACTTCCTTCAACGGCGGCGGCGGACTGTCTTCGACGGCCAGCGACTACATGCGCTTCGAGCGGATGATTCTGAACGGTGGGGCCCTGGATGGCGCGCGGATTCTGTCGAGCGACAGCGTGGCGCTGATGGGCAGGAACCACATCGGCGATGTCGGCGTGACGGCGACAAAGACCGCACAGCCGGACCGCAGCATGAACTTCACGTTCATAGACGACGGGAAGGACAAGTGGGGACTGGGATTCCTCCGCACGACCCGTCAGGTGCCGGGAAAGCGGTCGGTGGGCAGCCTCAGCTGGGGCGGCATCAACAACACCTATTTCTGGATCGATCCCGCGCGCGGTGTCGCCGGTGTGATACTGATGCAGTTCCTTCCGTTTGCCGACACCAAGGCGCTCGCCGTCTACGACACCTTCGAGCGCGGTGTGTATCAACTGGCCGACGCGCCGCTCAAGTCGAGCCGTTAGGAGGAGGCAGCATGCAGAGCAAGAACTTACTGGCGAGCACGGCGATGGCGGGTCTGGCGCTGCTCGGCTTCAGTGTGGCTGCTGCCGCCCAGAGTCGCGTCGAAAAGAACGTCGTCTACGGCATGTACTCTGGTTCGGCGCTGCTCCTGGATGTTCACTATCCGGCGCAGGCGAATGGCTTTGGCATCGTCTTCATCGCTGGCAGTGGCTGGAATGCCCAGCTGGGATATGCAGCCGCGCCGCTGAAGGAATCACCGCAGGTGGAGATGTACGTGCCCTCGCTCACACAGGCAGGGTACACAGTCTTCGCCGTGACGCATCGTGCCACACCCGCGTTCAGATATCCGGCGCCGGTCGAGGATGCGCAGCGTGCCGTTCGTTTCATCAGACACAATGCGGCGAAGTACGGAATCGACGCCACGCGCATCGGCGGTTCCGGAGGATCCTCCGGCGCTCATCTCGTGAGCATGCTGGCCACAATGGACGGTACCGGCGACTCCGACGATGCCGACGCCGTCAATCGGGAAAGCGCCAAGCTCCAGTGCGTGGTCGCACGGGCCGCTCCGATCGATCTTCTGCGGATGACTCCCAGCCTGGGCGCGGGTGCGCTGGCACTGTTGCTCGGCGCCAACGTGACCGAGGGAACGCCAAAGGCGTCCGCCGAGTACAAGGCAGCCTGGGCTGCGTCGCCCATCAACTACGTATCGAAAGACGACCCTCCGATGTTGCTGGTTCACGGCGACGCCGATCGCACCGTGCCGTTCAATCAATCCGAACTGATGGAGGCCGCGCTGCGAAAAGCGGGCGTGCCGGTGCAGTTGATCCGGATCGAGGGCGGTGACCACGGCCCGACGTTTCCAGGAGCCAAGAATCCACCGGACTACAAGGCGGCGATGGTGAAGTGGTTCGATGAGCATCTCCGCAGGGGTTCATCCTCTTCGAACAGATGACACTGGTACGGTTGCTGGGCATCGAGTTGCCGATTATTCAAGCGCCCATGGCGGGCGTGCAAGGCAGCGCACTGGCACTCGCTGTATCCAGCGCCGGCGGGCTCGGTTCACTCCCCTGTGCCATGCTCAGCCTCGACGCCGTGCGCAATGAACTGTCGGCGACGTCGCAAACCGCGAGGCCGTTCAACGTCAATTTCTTTTGCCACACTGCACCCGCTTTCGATGCGGAGCGCGAAGCGATATGGAAAGCGGCGCTTTCCCCTTACTACCGGGCCTTCGGCATCGATCCGGAGAGTATTCCCGCCGGGCCGGGACGTGCACCGTTCGATGCCGAGGCTGCGGAACTGCTGTCCGAATTCAAGCCCGCCGTGGTGAGCTTTCACTTTGGCTTGCCCTCGCCGGAATTATTGACACGGGTGAAGAAAGCCGGTTCGAAGATCCTCTCGTCCGCGACGACAGTCGACGAGGCGGTCTGGCTCGAAGCGCACGGCGCCGACGCCATCATCGCGCAGGGTGTCGAAGCCGGCGGACATCGCGGCATGTTCCTGTCGGATGATCTGACAACTCAAGTGGGCACCCTGGCATTGGTGCCGCAGATTGTGCAGAAGGTGCGCGTCCCTGTGATTGCGGCCGGCGGCATTGCCGATTCGAAGGGCGTCGCGGCGGCGATGATGCTCGGCGCAGCCGGAGTACAGGTCGGAACGGCCTATTTGCTGTGCGCGGAGGCCACCACCACCGCGCTGCATCGCGCGGCGCTCAAAAGCGAGGCTGCCCGCCACACGGCGATGACGAACGTCTTCACAGGTCGCCCCGCGCGGGGAATCGTGAATCGAGTCATGAGAGAGCTGGGTCCGATCAGCACCGCGGTGCCCGCTTTCCCCTTGGCCGCCTCCGCGATAGCTCCACTCCGCGCACACGCCGAAAGTCGAGGCTCCGACGATTTCTCACCCTTGTGGTCCGGCCAGAACAATAGTGGATGCAAAGAGATATCAGCCGCCGACCTCACTCGGGAACTGGCCGCGGATCTCTGATGGCTGGTGCGTTATGACGATCATGAAATGGACTCTGGCGCTCGGGCTCGCAGCATCATTTCCTCTCCTGGGTTGGACTCGAGATGTCGATCCCGCGCATCAGCTGCAGCAGCAGGCTCCTCAAAAAACGGCAACGAGCGCCGAACTGGAACGACGAGACCTGCCGGTCACCGGTGACGACCTGCGCATTCTTCTGAGGGCGGATGAATTCCTCAAGGACGAGTCGGTGTGGAACCGGAAGGACGACCGAGAGTGCGACGATGACGAGGCGTTCGGCAAGCGGAGTCTGTTCTGCGCGCTGGAGAAAGCGTGTATTGAAGTATTGGGGACTACAGACGAGAAAAAGCCACGTCGGTGGCCCGTGCCTTCAGAGAGT